>ERZ869925.116-NODE-116-length-47375-cov-5.106171_pt1 | contig 47375 bp, 52 predicted proteins | sample MGYA00579311_ERZ869925 | MGnify/ENA primary metagenome ERZ869925 (study PRJEB32216, sample SAMN09231817) | wastewater metagenome | place: USA: Maryland | collected 2016-07-30 | study: EMG produced TPA metagenomics assembly of the PRJNA472060 data set (Reclaimed...
GCACTAGGCGAGGCTTGGAATCGGTAGCAGGGTTGCGAGCTAGCTGTCAGGGAAGATCGATCCGGGGGAAGCAGCGGGAGACTGCGAACCGCCATTCAAGACGGGCGATCCCTACGCGGCGTCCGGCCTTGCGATCCGTACCGTATCCGCGACGCGCGAGCCGGAGCGTAGCGAATCGCTGCGCTACTGACGGTTCGGACGCGAGCATGGAACGATCGAAGCGAAGATCGTCGGCGGGGGAGAAGGTGCGGAAGGTGGCGAGCATGGCGGGAGTCTCCAGACTGTGAGGTTGCGAGCTAGCCCCCGGAAGTGAGGCTAGCCCGGTCGGTAGGGTTCTAGGTGTTCCGGGGGGGCCGCATCACAAAGGCGAGCAGGAAGGGGAGAGCGAAAACACAAGCAAGGCAGGCGCCAACGGTGAAATCGGCAGCGGTCACAGTAACGAGCATGGTGGATTCTCCTACTCCCCATTTAATGCGCCCCGCTGTCAACGTCGAAGCGTTGCCGCATTTATTTTCGGGTCGGCCGCTGTAGGCTGCCACGGCCTACTGACCCCACAACGGGGGCGCCAGCGGAGGCCAGGGTGGGTAGGGAGGGGGTCCCAGTAATGGGGGCGGGGGGATACTATATCCATGGGAGGTAGTTTTAAACCAAACCTCCATTTCCTAATCCCACTTTCACCTTTTAACGCCTCCTTAAAATGCACACTCCTACAGTACGACAGCCTCCTACAGCCGTTCCTACAGCCCCAAAAGGGGCCTTCGCCCGCCCCTTTCGCGCAAACCATGTAGTACCTGACGATTTTGGGTCGGACTTGGCTCAAACTCTATAGGAAAATGGGTACTTTATACGCATTTCTCAAACAGTGGTCTGTCCCGTATAGCTCTGACTGATTTCTCTCAAAAATCTACATTACTACAGGAGTTCCGTCAGAGTGGGCTTTGGACCGTGCCTTTCGAGGTCGAGTAATGGGGGTGTGCGGCTGTTGTACTGTAGAAGGTGTTTATGGGCGTCGAACGTCGCTTTTCGCGAGGCGGGGTGGGGCGAACATGTAGGAGTGAAAACAGCGAAAACGAAGGTCCGCGAAAGGGCAGGTCGGAGGCCGGTTTTCGGGCAGGGTCGGCGAAACACGTCAACTTTAAGCGCCTCGCTTAACCGTTAGTCACATATCACAACCATATTATAGGGATGCAAGATAACAACCAAAACGCCTAAAGGCGCCCCCCGCCCGGGCTTCGGGTTGGGTGGCGCCTTTAGTGGTGCGGCTTATATTGCGAAGAAGTTTAGATTCCCGGGAAAGGTCTAGTAGTTAAGCCTGCGCAAGTTGAGCATATATTACCTTTAGGTAGTAACCCTTCATAGGCCCATGGTTGTGGTTTTTGAGAAAAGCAAGTAAGCCCACATTTGGGGCAGACCGGATGGACAAAACCTGGGGGAATGGTCCAGGCCCCATTAACCACAATTGGCTCTCGCGCAGGTGTCGCTTGCTGACTAAACTTAGTTTTGCGCGCCATATTCAATCTCCCAACGTATCGAGCCAAGGTGTAATGCGCATAAGCAGGTTTGGGTTGCTTACGATCAATGCTGCGCGAACCGTCTTATTAATCTCCAAGCCCATCACTTGTAATTGGCGAGCGATAGCTGTGGCGGTGTTCAATCGCGACGTATCTCGATCCGTGCCATCCAACGCGCTTAACTTCTCCAAGAGTGTTTTCGTTCTATTGAAGATCACGCGAGCACGGTGAGTCGTAGGATCTACGTTCACCTTACTCACAACTTCCTTTGTCAAGTCAATTAAATTATCGATCATCGTCCTTTCTCCTTAATGTCCAAACTTTTCAAGAAATCGGCTATGCTGCGCAAGCTGACGTACAAATACATGAGCAACGTTGTAACGCGGTACAAGGCATCCTTCATTGATTATGATTCCTTCGAGAAGTTCTTTTAATCGATCATCATTATTCTTAAGGATGATCGGCGCGCGGGCAATTTCCGTAGCCAGCCGATCGCAAGTACTCGCATCGGGCTTTAGTTGGACACGCGTTGGCGAGACTAATCCGACTTCGACGTAGAAGCCTTCCAAAGCTATGGCGATGGTTGCGGGATCGTATTTCATATTTACGTCCTTTCTTGTAGAGCTTCGAGCCAAGAGATTGCGACCGCCGCAACCTGCACAAGCTCTTTCTCTAACTCAACAATACTCTTGACCGATGCAGCTTCGACGGCTTCTGCGACTTCTTCTACGAGGATCGCTGCCCAACTAACACCATCGACCGAAGCTTTCTCCGCCTCTACACGATCTTTAGCGGCTTGCGCCGTCGGGATTCCTAACTGCGCCGCCACATATAGATCGAAATGCTCGTTCGATCCTTCCGCCGTGTCCGCGGTTACATCGGTGTTATTGTTTTGATTTGGGAACATCCAATTTTGTAGCCACCGTTCTTGTTCAATTTTCTTTAACACGATACCAAGTTTAGTCGGTGGGAATGATAGGCTACTCTTAAAATACTCCACATTACCTCCATGTAATAGGCGCCCGCGTTGGCGACGCTTATTATAGAATATTCCGTAATATCAGAAGCGGCTTACGCCGCCCCCGCCCGGGCTTCGGCCGGCCGGCCGCGATCTACCCGCGCGCTTCGTACCTATATAGGGACTCCTCATAGTGCTCGTTAAAGGGTGCTTCTCGTAGGGCGCAGATCGGTACTCGCCCGCCGCTTTGACATGGACGTCCACCGATCATGTAGATATGTAGGAAGTGTTCCAACAGGGCAGCATCCCGCGACTTGTCAAGCGGTGCGCCGCCCTACCTCTACAACCCTACGCGCACAGAGTAACCGTGATTGAATCGTTGAATAGTACGATTAGTGCGAATATTGATAAGACTCTAACCCTATTCTTTTCTGAAGGTGATTACCGAGAGATCCGAGCCTTTAATGTTTACTCCGACGACTACTCGCCCAGGGCGTCTTACGTCGCGTTAGTGAATGACAAAGACTTTATCCGTAATCAAATCGTTGATTGGGACACCCGCGAAGCTAAGGGTATCTATTTCTCGATGAACCCGATCGATCGTGAAGCGGTCGGTATCGAGTATCTGATCAACAATGAGAATCGTATGGCGGCCGGCCTACCCGCAGCCGACCGCAATATCTCGCGTCGCGATTGGATCCTTATCGACATTGATCCTGAGCGCGATACGGATACGTCCTCCACCGACGACGAGCATTACTTAGCTAGTGTCGTTGCTAAGCGCGTTGCGAAGTTTCTTAAGGATCGTGGCTGGCCACTACCCGTGATCGCCGATTCCGGTAATGGCTTTCACCTTCTCTACCGTGCGGAGGATGATCGTAAGATCGACGCGAATCTTTCCACGTTCCTCAAAGCACTCTCGTACCTATTTAATACTGACAACATCAAGATTGATACAACGGTTTACAACCCTTCGCGGATCACGCGGTTCTATGGAACCAAGACGCGCAAGGGTGAAGATACCAAAGACCGGCCGCATCGGTATTCGTGCATTGACTATGTGCCCGAAACAATCATCCCCATTACCTTTTCCAACCTCGAACCGATTATCTCTATGCTGCCAGCGGCGGCGGAGGATACGGAAGATGGTGTAGATCCGGCCAAAGCTCAAGAGCGATTCACACAGTTAGATTTGTGGATCCGGCAACATAAACTGACGTTGCGTGGTCCGTATCCTTGGGGGAAGCGTGGTAGGAAGTGGGTATTCCCGACTTGTCCATTCGACGCTAATCACGTTGACGACTCCGCTTTTATTGTACAGTTTGGCTCCGGCGCGATTTACTGTGGTTGTCTGCATAAGTCTTGTGCTGGTAACAACTGGAAAACGCTTAAAGAGAAGTTTGGCCCGCTATTCGAGAAGTCTCGAATCGGCGATGAGGAGAAAGTCCTCTTACGTCTCGGAGCTACTAATGACACCCTCGCCGTCCTTCCCCAGCCCGACGCCGCACAAAAAACGAAAATTATCCCTGCTGGAAGATACCCTCTTACTGATATGGGAAATGCGAGCCGATTCGCCTACTTGTATGGTAGCGATCTTCGTTACGTTCGTTCTTGGAATCGGTGGCTTGTTTGGAATGGTAGCCGTTGGATCGTTGATCCTGTTAATGAAGTAGAGACGCGGTGCAAGGCTACGATCCGCGCGATCCGCATGGAAGGCACTAACGCTGCATCCCCCGCGCTAGCTGACCAAACGTTTAAGTGGGCGTTGCAATCGCAGGGTATCTCCCACTTGCTTGCCGTCAAAACCCTTGGACAGACCGAAGAACCGATCGCGGCGCCGGCCGATGTTTGGGATATCAATCCCCTACTAATCAACTGCAAGAACGGAACATATGACCTAGAGTCAGATTCGTTCCGGCCTCACTCTAAAGATGATTACTGCACAAAGATGTCTTTAATCACTTACGACGCCGATGCTACTTGCCCCCTATGGGAACGCTTCCTACATCAAATCATGGAAGGCGATCCCGACAAAATCTCCTACTTACAGCGTGTGTTTGGTTACGCTATGACCGGGCTAACTGATGAGCAAGTTATGTTCATTTTCATTGGTGTTGGTAAGAACGGTAAGTCTACGCTTGTCGAAACCGTGCAGCATATCCTTGGTTCGTATGCGAAGGTGGGCGCGTCCGACCTACTAACTACGGCTAAGATCGGAGAGTCGAAGCATCCGGCAGCTATCGCGGATCTGCAAGGCTCGCGACTCGTAGCTTGCCAAGAAACGGACAAAGGTACTTATCTAGCCGAAGGGCAGGTTAAGACGCTAACCGGCGAGAAGCGCATTAAGGCGCGGTTCATGGGTAAGGATTGGTTCGAGTTTCCCGTAACACACAAAATCTTCTTGTCGGCTAACCACCGGCCGGTCGTGCGCGGATCTGATGAAGGTATCTGGCGCCGTCTGCAAGTCCTACCTTTTAATCACGTTGTGCCGGTCGAGGAGCGTGATAGGAACATGGGCTTCAAGCTCATGCGCGAAGCATCGGGTATCTTTAACTGGATGTTGAAGGGTTACCGCGAATGGGCTAAGCAGGGCTTGAACCCGCCGTCCGACGTGACCGCAGCAGTTAAAGACTACCGTGATTCGATGGACGTGCTATCTGACTTCATCACTGAAATGTGCGAAGTCGGCCCCAAGAAGAAAGTTCTCCTTGCAGACATTTACGATGCTTATTCAGGTTACACTTCGCTACAAAATGATCGGCCCGTATCTAACCGCAAGCTCAAAGAAATGTTAGAGGAGCGCCGGTTTATGTCGAAGCGGGGTGAGAAGGGTATGGTTATTAGCGGCATCACGTTGAAGGTGTCAAATGGGTAGGCCCTTTAAAATGTCGTCGTACAAGAAGGTACGAACGATCTTCGATATTCGCGGGTTCACACCGTTTCAAGCTTTGTTTGTTGAGCTTGGGCTACAGGAATGGCGTATCGAAGGGCGATCCTCGCACTACGCTACTAACCTCTACGTCGATCTATCGGCGTTCTTAGAGATTGAAACAGGATTACCGATCCAAGATACGGCCGTTCGGCCCCGCCAAATCTTCGAGACGCTAATCGCGCATATCAAAGCACGGCGCGAAGTACTTAAAAAGAACGACGAAATTGTGCGTTGGCTACATTCGCCGCTAGCTTTTCGCGTCGTGCCTGAGAATAATGAAGCAATTGCATCGTTATTACCAAAAGATATCGACTTATATGATTTTCTTCACATGTTTTTGCTAGAGTATTACCCCCGTAACCCATCGATCGGTGGTACTTACCTGGTCCTTCACCTACTAAACATGCCTGTGAAGCTCATTTCGGCGCTAATGAGCGTATCCGTAGAGACAATCGCCGATGAAATCGCTCATACCCTCACAAATCTACATCATTATTACCCGATGGCTTGGTGGTTGGCGGGTATTGATCCCGATTTTGCACTCAAACCGCCCTATCCTTCCCAGGCTATGCACCGTAAGATGCTCCTAGACGTGTATGAAGTGGCCTGGGCGGGTCTTTTAGTGGACGAAATCCGAGAATACTTGCGGCGAGACTTGTTTACGGCTACAATCGAGCAGCTACAGACGCTTCTCCCACCTAAATCGCGTCGCGCGCCTACAATCACGATCATTCCTCGCTACACTGGCGGTAAATAATGGCTAAGGGCAACACAAAGTTTGAACCGTCAGAGTTTTTGCTGTGGATTCAGTCGATTCCACAGGAACAACGCGACGTTATCGCGGATATGATCGACAGTTTGGATATGAAGGTACCCACGGACGTAGCTCGTGCAGCTATGCGTATCATGGGGCATGTTGCGCGTGGTAAAATCACGCCGGCTATCGCACAATCGTTGCGTGATTACTTGGAGCTATCGTTTCAGGCGGTTACGTTCGAGCTTTCGTTGCGTAAGCAGGAAAAGCAAGCGCCAAATCAATTCCTTCTTCTACTCCAGCAAAATGTTAACCCGACCGAAGCGCCACAACTAGAGAATAAGGGCGAGCCCGTCAATCTAGAATTGACAACGAAGATAAATAACGCATCGAAGTTGCTTAATTACGTTGAGCCACCCATCGCCGATTCAAAGCCCCATAAAATCATTGAAGGTCAGTGATGGATACGCAGTCAATCCTTAAAGCTCTGCGTGATCCGCGTATCTCGCTGCCAGCTAATGCCAAGATCATCGGGCAGAAGCTAAGCGATACGGTGCAATATAATCCGCTAGAGATTACACACCAACTTCAATCAACTATCCTCCACTATGTAGCCGAGCCGCCGAAAGATGCTTACGGCGCTAACAAGTGGATGGTGTTATTGGGGTATCGGCAAGGTGGTAAGAGCTTAGCAGCGGAGTTAGCGTTCTATCCGTTGTCTATGTATACGCCCGGTTACGATCATGTGTGTATGGCAGACAAGCGTGAGCGCGCGGACTACCTACATAGCCGCGTGCATTTTACGCATGAACATTGGCCGTTAGAGCTACGCAACGCTACGGAATCAAATAGAGAAGTCCGGCAAATTACCTTCGACAAGACTGTCGGTGGTAAGATGAGGACGTTAACGGCTGATGGTCTTAACGAAGGTATCGGTATGTCGCCCGATTCCTTCCACGGATCCGAAGTACCGTTCTGGCCAGATGCCGGCGGTGTTATGAACCGCATTATTCCCTCAATGATCAACCGCGAAAACTCGCGTGTGATTATGGAGAGTACCTCCGCGCCGGGTATGACGGAATCGGTTGCGTTCTTTAAGGATATCTACACTGACGGGTGCAACGGGCGGGGTCGTTGGCTGTCCGTGTTCTTTCCGTTTTGGGATGGTGTACTAAATAGCCGCCCGTGGCGCGGCGAGCGTATGACTAACGAGGAGTTAGACTTACTGCACCGCCATTCTAAAGATGGGCTCCGCGAAGAAAACTTAATCTTCCGGCGCTACATCATGGAGACGGATCCAGAGATTCGTCGGTACCCCGAGCTATTCCAAGTATTTTATCCGTTCGATGATATCTCGTGTTGGTACTCGCGGGCTAACGCGATCATCCCGCACCTAATTTTGCAAAAGCAAATCGACAATGCTACGGTGCCTTGGCAGGAGGAGCTAGGATTTATTGAGATTGAGCCGCCGGAGCCTGGAGCTATCTACGCTTGTGGTGTAGACCCGGCTGGTTTCGGTATGCGCGATCATGCGTCGTTTCAAATCGTTAAGGTTTACGACGACGAGATTAAGCAGGTGTACGAATATGCCAAGACAACCGACCCGTTATCCTTCGCTCGCGATCTCGTTGTTCAACTTCGCCGTTACAATAACGCTTACGTCGCAATTGAGAATAACGGTGTTGGCGCGGGTACGATCGTTCATCTACAGGAAATTGAATACCCGAATCTCCTCCACGCCGACAAGAGCACTATCGGATTCAATTCCAACGGGCCAAACAACGAGCGTTATCTGCGCTATCTCATTGACGCGCTAATGGATACGCTCGTGATCAAGAGTAAGGATCTGTTGAGTCAGATGCTCTCTTACAAGAACGATAAACGCACAGAGCGATCTGCACTTGCGGAGCTATTGACGGGTGACGCAACAGGTGGTAACCGTAGAGCTAGGCACCATTGGGATAAGGTGTCCGCGCTCATTTACGCCATCGTCGCTTCTCGTTTTGTACCGACTCGTTACCGTTCCGCTAAACAAGATGATAGTAAACAAGTTGACTTCGAGAAGATGACGTATAACGAAATTGAGAAGTACAGACAGTTAGTAGCGAAACCGCAGGAACCTGATAAACCCCAATACCGTTCGCACGGCCCTTACAAACGATTCACAAACTAGGAGATTCCATGGTCACCAACTTCCGTAACAAGTGTTCAACCGAGATTCTTACTCACGTCGATAAGTTTCTCGATGCAGTCAATACTAAGCAGGCTTGGCCCGATAAGACACAGTTCTTTGGTAAGCTAGGTGGTGATGGTAAGTACACGTTCCATGCCGTTCTGCCGAATGGTGCGGAGCTAGTCAGTGATACCAAGTGGGATCGGGAGATCATGGATACCGCCAAGGACGTTGGCTTTGATCCAGAAACTAACTCCGTGATCCTCATCGGGCATCTAAACAACCAGCGTGTCGGCCAGCTACCTATGCTTGTTATTGAAGTTAACAACGAATGGCTGACGATTGCGGAGATTCGCGCGAAGGTTGCGGTCGAAGCCCAGCGCCTCGCCCAGCTTGAAAAGGCTTGGAAGCTCCCCAAGCTTGAGGATTCCGAATAATGAAGCACCAGGAAATTACGCAGCTTATTGCGGCCAAGAAATCGGATCTGGAGCGCAAGGTTTCCCAATGGGAGCTTTGGGAGCGGCTGTATCGTAATCATTCGGGGGACGTGCGCGAATTCCCTACTGGTTCACGGCCGAGTAATGCGGATAACACCCAGCTAAACGCGGGCACCGTTATTCCCATCGCAAGCAACTACCCGTATGGGTATATTGATACGGTGGCCGCTACGATTGTGCCGGCCACCCCGAAGATCGAGGCGATCCCGCGATCATCGGCCGATACGGTTCTAGCTGCTAATCAATCTCTTGTGGTTAACTCGGTGTTCCGTACCGAAAAGATCAACAAGACGATTCGTGCAGCGGCGATCCGTGCAATCATCCACGGTATCGGCTTCATCAAGAGCGTATACAATAAGGAAAAGGCTTCGGTACGGCATTACTACCGCAGCGCGAAGTCTGTGTGGTTTGACACCGAGGCCGCCCGTTGGGACGAGATTACTTACCTCGGTGAGATTACCTACGTGAAGCAGTCGGTTGTCGAAGGCCGAATCAAGAATAAGCTATACAAAGTTAAGCCCGATGTGATCCCCTATGGTGCTAAGCCTACCTGGGCGCGCACTAACGGTACGAGCGGGCGTGAGGAGGATCGGTCAAATGCTAATGCGGTGTTCCGTTGGGCAACGATCATTGAGTTCTACGATTTCGTTGACAAGAAGTTTTACCACCTACTCGAAAATGGTACGATTCTTTTCTGTGGCCCGCTTCCCTACCCCGAAGTGATCAACAACTACACGCCGATCGTGTTCAATGATAATCTCGAAGATTTGTCGGGGCTATCGGACATTAAGCTGATCTACGATCTGCATGTTGTTCTCGATGAGATTGACCGGCTAGAGCTACATCACGCAGCTACGTCTATCCCAATTACTCTCGTTGATAAGCGTGTGACGAGCGCGGCCGAAGAAGCTTTAGGTGCCGTTGCTCGATTGAATATTCCGGGTGGCTACCTACCAGTCGGCGTCAATCCCAACTACAGTCTTAAGGATATGTTCAGCCAGACGCCGGTAACGCAGCTACCTATTGGATTCGATAAGATGCGGGCGCGCGTACTCGCAGCTATCGAATTCATCTTAGGCTTACCGCAATACGCCCGCGGTGTTCTCGGTGGTACGACGATTGCGACGGAAGCTGCACTAGCTGATACCGCGCTACGCACCCGAATGGGTATGCGTATCCAGGTGATCAACGAAACCCTTGAACGGCTTGCATATGTTACGATGCAGCTATTCCATCAGTACAAAGGTGATAACAATCCGATCAAGGTCGAGCCCACGCGTACACAGAACGCACAGGCTTTTGATGCACAGCAGCTATGGTCGGATGAGAAAGCCTTCTACGTTAAGTTTGAGGCTATCGAACATTCGCCGCTGTCTAACAACAAGCAGTTTAGGTTGCAGCAGCTAACCCAAGCGATGCCATTGTTACAGGCGAGCCCGAATGTCGATCAAGGCAAACTAACACTTGAATTCCTAACGCTTTTGGAAATCGAACACGTTTACAAGGAAGCACCGCCTCCGCCAGTAATTGATCCAAATATGCCGACGTCGGATCCGGCTTCGCCGCCCCCGCCCGGGCTTCGGCCCGGTGGCCCCAGCTTGCCCGGCGTGGACGCCAGTGGCCTTACCGACGTCGAGGCAGGGGATCTGCCCCCTGGTACGGGCCTGCCCCTCCCTGCGGCTGGTAATGGCTTCGGTCCGGGGGTTGGATAATGTCACAGCGAATGTTTTTCGATTTACAATGTTTGGAATGTAATCAAGTAGAGGAAGATTGGTATGGGCGCAGAGAAGAAGTCTCCGAACATGCTTGTGAAGTGTGTGGTGAATTCACTTGGGAAATTCTTCTTACACCACCCAAGTTGGTTGGACCGCGTAATGATAAGCCCGTCGTATTCTCAAACTCCGGTGTAAAGATTACTAGTCCCGAGCAAATGCGAGAGTACACTAAGCGTACTGGGCATGAACCGATTATGCCTGATTCTCCAGCTTGGCGGGCGAAGGTAGATCGAGCTTACGCTACGGTCGATAAGTCCGTTAAGAGTAAGGGTTTTGCCGGTGTTGAGGACTTTAGAAAAACGGTTAAACAACGCGCAGCAGATAAAAGGCGCATCCAGCTTGACGGCACCAAAGTTGTGAAGTAGGCTCTAACCATAGCTCGCTTTGGAGATACCATGCTTGATTTTAAGAAAATTGCAAGTGAGATCATTAAGCGCAAGCCGGCCACCGATGCCGACGTTATCGTTATCTTCAAGGAGTTTGGGGCGGAAGTTCCGGAAGGTGTTGATTTGTCGGTTCCTCCGGATACCGCTTCCGGGGAGGAAATCGTTGCCGATGAAATGGAAGATGAACCTTCTATGGATCTAACTCTCCCCCTAGAGGATCTCCGCGAGAAGTCCATCACTAAGATGCTCGACAAGAAGGGTAAGGACAAGCCGAAGGACAAGCCGAAGGATATGCCGTTCTAATGTCTACCGCCAATACCACTACTAATCCAGTTACGCCGGCGGTTGAAACCCCGGCGCCTGCCGTTGTGGATACGGTTACGACGCCAACCGTCGAAACGCCCACTTCAACTTCAACGACCTTTGCCGATCCTTACCTAACCTCGTTTGATTTCGATACTTGGGATGGTGAGGTTGATAAGGTCGATGAGCCTTACCGGCCGGTGCTCTCCAAGGTCGGCGCGCGTATCAAGCATGAGCGGGGCGTTACGGAAGCTGAGGCAAAGCGCCTAACCGATTTCTACACCGGCCTGCTTTCTTCTGATGAGCCCGTCGATATTGCTAAGCTAAAGCAGATTGAGGCGGATTATCAGGCGCTCAAAGCTTCAATGGAACCGAAGGAATCGGAAATCCTAGAGCTAAAGGCAAAGCTTGGCGAATTGACTGCTGCGGAAGCTGCGCGTTACGAAGCAGAGATTGTCGAATTCCGTAACAACTTCAATAAGAATAACAAGGATATCGTTTCGGATAAGACGAAGGCTGACGCTTTCGTTGCGGCGCTTGAAGCCGATTTTGATATCGACGATGCTGTTGTGTTGGCTCGTGCCGACGCAAAGCTTCGGGCCAAAGCTATGGCTCTTAAGTCGGAAGGAATTCCTTCGGCTAAGGCTGTACACTTTGCCAAGTTAGAGTTAGGTGTTGTGTCGCAGCCAGAACCTTCTAGTGATGATTTGGTCGGCGGTGCTAACGGGGATTCCGTTAGTGGTAAGCTGGCTACTGTAGTAAATATTGCGGATCTACCCCTTGATGCTGCGCGAGAAGCTGCCTTTGAACGGGCTGCCCGTCGAAATAACCGATAAACACTAGGAGGGCCAAGTGGCTGTAAATAACGCAGACTTTCTGTTCAGTGTCCTTGAAGATTATAACCCTAAGCTCCAGGAGCTTTTTTGGGTTAAGCACCCGCTACTCGATGCTATCGTTACTAAGAAGCAGTTCGAGCAGCACAAGCTAGAGGGTACGCACCGAACCTTCGGAACGTACACGCAGGGTCCGGGTACCGTTACCAAGATTTCTACTGGTAACGAGACAATCAACGGTGGTCGTAAGAACCTCGGTCACAAGGGTAATGAGTACACTAGCCGTATGATCTATGCGTTCGACGTGCCGATCAACGAGCTTGATGCTGCTAACGGTAAGATGGATATCGTTAAGCTGCTAGAGAAGTACCCCGAGGCGGGTATGGATGACTTCATGCTCCGCATTAACAAGCAGATGGCGCTTGGTAATGGCGGTGCTGGTGAGGTTGATGGTTTCGTTACGCTCAATGGCGAGACTGTTTACAATCCTAGCACGGCGGTTGGTAACCGTACCGGCATCTTCTCGTTTGCGGCTCCGGCTTCGCAGACTTCGACGGTGCATGGTATCGTTAAGCAGGGTGATACTAACGGTGTCGAAGGCTGGTATAACCAGTACGGCGATATCTCCGCGTTTAGCACCGATGGTCTGTACAAGATGCGTCAGGTTTACTTCGCCTGTTCGCGTCAGGGCAAGGCCAACCGTGCGCCCGATATGATGTTCGGTGACGAGCTTAGTTACCTTAACTATCTCGATACGCTGACGCAGACGGTCCGCACGCCGATTAGCACCGGTGAGGATCTGGTCAGGAAGAATACGCGCGAGTACGCTGACTTCCACGATTCCAAGTTTTACCTCGATACGGACATTGATATCAGTAATGCAACTCTGTCGGGGACGCCGGCAGAGAATGGCCTTATCTACATGCTCCAGTCGGCTGTGTGGGAGTTCTTCTACTACACCGCGAATAAGCACGAGGAGGGTGGATCCGGTAAGCCGAATATCTTCCGCCCCCGCCCTCCGTTCCGTATTCCTACCAAGGATCAGATGCGGTTCGAGCTTGTTCTTGATGCAAACATTGACTGCACTTCTCTCCGTGAGAATGGCGTCGTTACCGGCGGTGCGGCGTAAAGCCGCATCCCATAAGGAGATACCATGAATAGCGCTACTGGTATTCGGTATACGGATGTTTCCACTACGGCACAGGCGCCTCTCGGTTCCTGTATCGAGCGGGAAGATCCGACGTATGGTCGGCAGGTTTGGCGATACATCAAGAATAGTCAGGGCGGTGCTCTGGCTGCGGGCGAGGTTCTCCAGACTAAGGATTCTACGGTTTGGGAGGTTGTGAAGTCTGCGACGGCTATCACGACTCCCCGACTCGTTGGAGTTGCGCAGTTTGCGATTGCCGATGGTTCTTACGCTTTCGTTCTGATCGAGGGTTGGGGCCTTGTCATGGCGGATACGGCGGGCATTACCGCTAATACCGTTGTTATGACTGGCGCCGCTACTGCTGGACGTGCCCAGGACTTCGCGGCCGGTGCGGCTGCGGAGAATCGTACCTTTGCATTTGCTACCGGAGTGGCGGTTGCTGGTGCGACGGCTCGTGCCCGGATTTCGATCCAGTAATACTACGAGGTTATCGTGAGTTCATACAACCTGAAAGGGATTCTCGATAACATTTACGACCAGATGAATTGGAGTCCCGGGCAGTCACAAGCTGCCCGGGACACTCTCGTTCGGATGGTTAATCGAGCATACCTAAAGATCGCCGAGAACACGCCGTATCTCTTTCTAGAGGAGACGCAGCGTTTTACTATTTACCCAACCTATCTACCCGATGCGGCGGATACGTTGCTTTGGCGTTCGCCGTATATCCTTCGGCGTAAGCTAAGCGTAACAGATAGTGGTGATTGGAAAGAGGGTAACTTCTGGACCGGGCGCACCGTTCAGATCATTACTCCAAGCGGACTTCGGCTCGAATCTAAGATTCGATCGATTGTGCGCGTGACCGAGAGTGGTGTTAGCTACGAACATATCACGCTACTGAATAGTATTGACATTTGGGGAAGCGACGATCAGCAGGATGGTACGCGGCTGACCGATGAGCTACCCTATGTTATCTACGACAAAGACAAGCCCTTGTCGAAGGACTTGATCAAGGCGAATAACTTTATCTTCTCGCAGAACAATAACGTCTTTGAGGCGCGGTTGATTGATCAGCTACAGGCTGATTATTACAACTTCCGTACCCTGACGGACAATTCTACGGCACAGATTCCGTTCGTTGTGTTTCGTGGTGGTGGTATGAATGTACCACCGCCAACGATTGCGCCTTCGCTTGTTCTCGATGCAGGCGATACTTGGGATGATCCCGAGCCCGGTGGCAAGTTTGAATACTGCTACACCTATGGTTTCGGCTACAAGGATCCCGAGTCCAACGCCGACATTAACATGCGTGTGGCCGGCGGTATCGACTCGACGACGGTTTACGCTGTCACTAATCTAATCGAGTCTAGCCCATCGCCTACGCAGCAGATCACGGCGGTTCATGGTGGTAACGCCGTTAAGATCACTGTGCCAAATATCTGGTACGAGCTTGGCTATCTAGCACCGGGTAGTGCTGACGGCTTTAACTACGCCGCCGGCCTGTACGTTAATATCTACCGCCGACGCATGACGGTTGGTAACTACGGCGCGAATTCGCCGACCTACATTGGTACGTCGAATCACTTTGAGTTAGTTCAGCAGATTGGTTTCGATGCACCACCGCTAACTAATTCTACGTTCGATACGGGGCGTTTGCCGGGTAAGCAGTACCGGTTGCGGCACAACCCGTCGAATGAGCTACTAGGTATTTTCCCTCCGCCAACCACTAAGTTTGTGTTAGAGGTTCGTGGCATCTTTACGCCCGAGCCACTTCTTGATGATTCGGACATTCCGAAGCTAAAGCCCGGGGCGATTAATCTATTCGTCCTTGCGACGTGCGCCCTACTTTACGAGCGGGCTAATAACGTGCGGGCGCAGCAGCTAAAGAACGCAGAGTTTAACGATGCGTTGGCGACGTACCATAAACTACATTCTCTCCCCAAGCCCGACTCTATGATCTTCATGCGCGAAGTTAATCCCAGCTTCTCTGGAGTCAAGCACGCAACTAAAGTGTGGTGGAGAGACTAATGGACGGGAAGTTCTCACCACTTAGTATCATGCAACTTACTTCGGGACGACTTTTCGTCCCGCGTGAGTTTGCGTCGTTCATCTTGAACATGCAAATCAATGGGGATGGGTTACTGGAAAGTATGCCCGACCCAATTGAATTCTTGCCGGACTATTGGGGCGTTGATTACATCAGTGATGTAGCAAGGATTTATGGTCCCGGGTACTTCGAGGAATCGAAGATCACGATTGATCAAAGTTACGTTAGTGTGTTTCATTGTCTGCTGCCGAATAACCGTGATTGCCTACTCATTCACGCTCGTGATGGTATCTACGAATACTCCGGTGCGTACAATGGTTGGCGGCGTATCTACGAGTTAGACCTAACTAACTATACGAATGAGTACTCTACACAGTGGGTGCTTACGCCCCGTGGTGTGGTGATCATCCCTGGGAATAGCCGTGTGCTATTCTACGATGGGGAGACGATCGATTTCTTTGGGTTTGCAGAGATTCCGAAGCCGCCGACCGGGCGTGGTCCTAGTTCTAGTAAAGTCGCAGATCAGCTTTACCCGCTTGGCGGTGGTCCGACTACGATTACAGATCCCCCCGTCGAACAACGATTTGGTACAGGTACGCCTCCCACTACTCGTTCTAATGTTAATGACGGTGGGTACATTCTCGATGGGTTCTACGGTTTCGGTAATCGTATGTTCCCGAATATGGGCGTTGGCCGGTTAGGTACGATCACAACGCCGGAAGGTTTGTGGTCGTCGCAGGGGAAACTGCTAACAGGTGAGTACCGCTGCAAAGTCCAATATGTAGATTACTTCGGTAACTTATCACCGCTCTCCGGCCCAAGTAACCCTGTTACTTGGGTTGAGCAATACTCTTGGATGGGTACGTATACCCTAGACGGTACCGATTGGGTGCCTAATAAGGGTATCCCTAGCGACGCCGACAAAGTTAAGAAGCAAGCTCTGTGGACGTCGATCCCGCGCGGTCCTACGCAGGTGCTTGGCCGTATCCTTTACCGTTCCAAGGATCTGAATAACTCTGGCGACGCTACCTATTACGAAGTGCCCGGTAGTGCTGCGCCGTCCGGTAACGTGTTTGCCACGTTGCCTGATAACATCACTACCGAGTATCCCGACAATATTCCCGACTCTTGGCTAGTGACGCCCGAGCAGAATATCGTACCTGTGCCAGTGTTCCGCTTTGGCGCATTTGCGTTCGGTCGGTTCTGGTTGGCGAATACGGAAGCGGAGCCCGGCCTTATTCGGGCTTCCCTAGTCGGCCAGTTTGGCACGTTCACGGATGAGTTTGATATCATCGTGGACGCGCGTGGGGCGGCCATTACGGGCATCTATGCGCATACGTTGGGTCTGATCGTATTCACGACGAACACGACGTTCTTTGTGGGGCAGAACGAGCAGGGTACTGGATTCAAGCTCTACACGATTAACAGTACGGTTGGTTGCATCGCTCCGAATAGTATTGCCATGACTCCGCAAGAGGAGTTGATTTGGCTAGCTACGGATGGCTTTTACAAGCTAGGTGCAGAGAAGCGTATTGAGAAGATCAGTGTTGAAGTAGACTACTACTTCGAGAAGATCAATCGTGGTACGATTCACAAGTCCGTGGCCGTGTATGATACGACGAACAATCAGTACATGTGTTTCGTCCCGTGGAAGTATTCGTACCGCCCCCGTATGGGTTTCGTGTACGATGGGAAGGGTTGGCGCTTCTACGCGCCGATGGACGTCTATCCCGATACGTTCCCCGCTAACTTTAAGTCTGCGATCTTTAGTGTTTGTGAGACGAAGGATCATCGCCGGAACATTATCGCGGTCGGAGCTAGCTCCCGTAGTGGCGATACAGCGGTTAAGGTTCTTAACAATGGACTTAACAAGCCGCTGCCTATCGAGCTATCTACGTCTTGGATGCACCTTGGAGAGTTGGGTACGAACAATACCGTAACGCTTTACCTACTCCTCCGCGAAACGTCCTATTCGGCTGACGTTTCGTCTATGTCTGATCACACGTCTTTGTCCTACCCCTTAACGATTAAGACGTACAAGAATATGGACGACGAAGTAGCTGCAACCACTGTCGCAGCCCTTATTGACTTCAAGCAGTTGAATAACTATTGGGCACAGACGACGATCCCAACCGCCGCCACTACGCAAATCTTCAAGCGGCGCAAAGTGTTTTGGGTTAAGATTGATCTCAACATGCCCCAGGCCGAGACGATCAAGTTTCAGCTAACGACAACCAAGTGGTTTGAAATGTTAGGTATGGCGTTCAACGAACAGCCTAACGTAGACCCTTACACCAATCTTGCTACGGTGGGGGTGCAAATTGTCTCGACGCTTTCCTAGTGTAGTGTTTGAGGACCTACAGCCCATTGATCCTGACCGCGTAATGCAATCGGCGCGGCCGTTCTTTGAGGAGGTTAGTAATAAACTCAATGAACAAAACTTCCACGCCCGCGCGTTCAATGATCCTGAACAATTGGACCACGATGCGGTTTACGAATGGCGGACTGCGCGCGTTGTGGCACCAGTACAGAGTATGTCGCCTCCTGGTGATAACTCTCTTGGGTTTTCTATTAGGGATGTTTGGCAGCCTTTCGGTCTATTTGTTACTATCGTAACGCAAGGCGCATGGGTTATGGTGTCGGCGTCGTTCCAGGTAGAAATGGACGGCGTTGGTTCCGTCACACCTAATGCCGGTGCGATGTTCGCACTATCATTAGATGGGAATATCATTGTCGAATCTATTGTTGGAAGTGTTGAGGAAGATCAGGACGTCCCGACTACCGGCATCGCCGTTGATGCTGCATTGACGCCGGGCGAAGGTTGGGTTAATTTCCTAGCAGCATCGGCAAGCCCGATCAAAGGTGCGCAGCCCATTAATCTTCATTGGGTTGGGTTCCTAACCGAAGGCTCCCATACTTTCGATATCCAAATCAAACCTATCGGCACCGTCTCTGGCATCCCCGCCGAGTCGGATATTAACGTAGGCTCCCGCGAGCTTATTGTCCTGGAAATCAAGAAGTAATGGCAACCTCCGTCATTGTCTACTACTACTTTGATCCGGGCGATAAGATTTCGCTGTCAGGGTTCGATACGTTCTTCACGTTTTGGGATACGGTGGTCAACCTTATCGACAACCCGTCGATCATGGATTTAAGTTTAGATTGGTATCACACACCACTCACATGCTATCGCGAGATTGAGGATTGGGCGCCCGCACCCACAACCGATGATACTGATTGGTCCGACCTATCTTCAATCCGCGAAGGTAACCCATTTACTTTCTGTTGTAACAATTTCATCAGCGAGTCGGATAATACGATCGTTGCGTCGGGAACATTTGCTTCGGGTTGGATGCTTCTAACTAACCTCAACACTTGTTCCGTCGAAGGCGATCCAATCGATCTAAGCTCGACCGCTGCCACCGTCCAAGCTCTCTATGTCACTTGTGATGTGTACTTCGGTGAGTTGATCGGTACGGACATTACCTCTTGCTACCTCGCCCTACAATACAAAAACTCTGCGGACGCTTGGATCACGGAGCCGACATATACGCCGGACCAAGTGATCAAACCACACATTGAATTGCTTCTACTATTCCTTGGCACGGAAATTCCGACGAATGATATTGTTAAGGGATTCCGGCCGGTTGTAGCTGTAGCCGGCGCAACGTCCGCCGCTACTCGATTGAATGTAGAAGCCGCATACTTGTCTGTACTTCCCCTTTACGCACCGGTGACATAATGACTGCATACGCACCCGGTAATGTGTTTGTGGGGGGACCTTCGGCTCCCCCCGCTTCTGCTTTCAACGAGAACGTTTACGAGCCACAAACGTTTGCGATCGGTACTTTGTATGATTACACCAAAGTATTCACGTCGTTAGACATGATCAATGGTTGGCTCGATTACACGATCTACAACAATACCATCCCGACGCGCAAGCTTAAGGATAGGTCGTACACGCGAATCTTTACGGCTAACCAGAACGCTTGTATTGACTACAAGTCAGATAACACGTCGAACGAAAATGAGTGGGAGCCGATCCCCGGCCTCAATCTTACTATCCGTTTGCCGTGGTTCTCGACTGTGCTTGTCCATTACAACTTCAATGCTTCCAATTTCTCTATCTTCGAGTCGGGGTCAGGCGTTCAAAGTATTCTTAATTTAAAGTTTGGTTTTTACTTAAATGGTACGGCTATTAAGGCTTGCGGTGCCGTTCGCCCCGGGGTAGACGTAGAAGCAACGGCATTTTGGGGTCCGGCTTACGACGGTATCATTGGTAAGGAAGCGTTCTCGGGAAGTTTGATGCTTCGATTACCAAAGGGTACGCACAATATCGGTATCTACTACCGGACCACGATCAATCTAGCTCGAATCCATGCCCGGTCAATCCAGGCAGTAGCTTTCAGAGGTTCAATTGGCTGATTATAACTTTGATGAAGTGTTGGATCAGCAGTTTTCCCGTATTCAGCGCGGGAAGATGCGGCCCCAGGTTCAGCAAGGTAATCAAGCTATGAGCCCAGCACAAGCTCAAATTGCGGGAGAGCTTGGTCAGGCTGGACGCGACGCCGTGTACTCCAATAACCTTGGGAATCAATTAGAAGCTGGCGCTACTAATAAGCGCGCAACGGATATTGCTCGTGCTCGTGCTGATGCGGCGAATCAGGCACAGGCGCAAGTATCGCAGGCGGGCATTACGGATCAAAATGCTCTTGCAGATAAGATCAATGCACTACTAGACCGCCGGGCTCTCCGTCAGCTACAGCGCGAAGCTGAAATGGCTAGTCAGGCAACTAAGGTTATCGTTGCCGGTGGTCAGGCTGCGGGCGGCCTAATGTCCGCACTAGATGAGAAGGAAACGCCGGGCACTACGGCTAGCTCCGATAAGAAAGCGAAAACGCCCAAAACTGCGGTAGGTGAATAATGGCCGCCCCGAATCCCGACCAACTCCTTAACGAGCAGTTGGATAAGTTTTACAAGGATAGGCTCTACCCGGAGAAGCTTGCCCAGCGCCAGCTAAATCAAGCTGCGAAGGGTAACGTTTTGGCCCAGGTTGGGGCACAGCAGGCCCAGGCTGCTAGGGCCAATATGGGTACGACGTCTAATACCCAGCAGAGCGCAGCTACGCGCATCCAAAATTCTACGGAAAAGCTTGCTAACCAAGCTGGTATTGAAGCGCAGGCGCAGTCTAACGCGCAGACGCAGGCTAATCAGCGTGTGATTGCAGATCGAATTCTACAGCTTGCCGAGCGTAAGAAGCAGCGCGACGCCGAACGGGATGCGCAAATTGCATCTAACGTTGCAAGTATGCTAACCTTCGGTGGTCAGGCTGTTAGTGCCGCTGCCGCTGTGATCTAGGAGATACTATGGCCGATACCCGCCAGTACATTGATAACCAATTCATTGATGATTTGGCCCGTGCGCAGATCATGAAGAAGAAAGAAAGCCTCGATGGTTTCCGTCGGGGCTTTGGTGCGGCTGCTACTGGTTGGGGTGCGGGTGCAGCTACCGGCGCGGCTTTGTTTAAGAAAGATGAGCAGATGCCGATCCAGTTGCTATCCGAGGAAGGTCAGCTTCGGCTGCTTAATATGCTCTTGGACGAGGATAAGGATAAGGCAATCACTGACGCCAAGACCAAGGTTGAGCTAGCTAAAATCTACAAGGATAGTATTGATTCAGACCTAGAGCTAGTTAAGGCTCTCGCTGCTGCACGGTCTGGTGTTGACGTCGCTAAGATCAATGGCGCAGTCGATGCTTTTAATACTAGGATGGAAAAGCAGCTAGCTGGTGCGGATAAGGCTAACGCCCCGACCAAGCTTCCCGAAGGTCCGGTCAATAGCATAATCGCTAACATGAAGTTGGATGATGTTACACACATCCAGGCTTTGCTCGCACAAATGGAATTGCATCCCCCCGAGTCTGGGGTACAGCAGGCTATCTTAAAGGCTGTTGTAGAGCAGCATCCCATTATTATGGCTGATGGGCAGTCTCGGAAACTTGAAAGTCCTGATGATCTTTTACGGTATTGGGCTACCGGGGGCTCCGACTATTCTCCTGATGGTAGGCCGACGACTCGGTTTGATCCAGAGCTTGTTGGCAAGATCGCTTATCGTTACCGTACCAGTCAGGCGGAAACGAAAGATACGACTTTCAACGATGAAGCCCTGGCAGCGCAGTTTGCTGCTGAATTGAAGGCCGAGTTAGATTCGATCGGTGGTATCGATCCCACCCTAGTCGAAACGATTGCTCGTAAACAAGAGAAGCTTTGGGATCTAGCTAGTGGTGGGGACGAACCGGCTACCGATGAAGATAAAGCCAAAGTCAAAGCAGCACGTGATGGGTCTGTAGCACTCGCTACGGGAGCAACGCCGGAGGAAATTGAGGACGCAGAGCTAACTCCCGAGGAGCTTAAGTATAAGTTCTTTCAGATGATTCAGGAAGATAGTGTCGTACTTCCCGATACTTACCAGCGCCGCTTTGATGCAATCATGCAGAGCCCGGCGGTTCAAGAGTATGCCGCTAAGAATAACATTCCCCCCGAGCGTATCGAGGGAATGGTTTACGAGGCTGCAAAGAACGCTCTTAAGTATCAGAAGCTTGAAGGTAAGGCGGGTAAGCTAGGTGTGCGTCAGTCGTTGCGTGATACGCAGGGCAAGGAAGTTGTAGCCAACCGACTCGATAAGCGTATCGAGAAAGTTGAGGATAAAGCTAAGCCCATTGGCGAGACGTTTAGGTTTGCTAAGGAACCTACGCCGGCCGCCCGTACCCGTCCGCCGACCGAGGAGCGTAAGCGCCAGATGCTTATGACTGACTTTGCTAAGATGGGTACGAGCCCGAATCCTACTACTACTCCCGAAGCACCCACCACCCGTACCATTGATATGGAACGTCTGATGGAAAACACTTCGATGATCGAAGATCCGATGGAAACCGAGCGTAAGCGCAAGCTCGGTACCGCTCGCCTCGGTGTTAAGTCCTATGACAAGAAGGTGGACAAGTAATGGCTAAGGTCGTAATCGGTACCGATGGCAATCCGGTATCCTTCGAGAAGCTAAAGGCGGCGCAAGCCGTCATTCGCGGTGATAGGGGTGAGTCTAATCGTATGCTCCAGGCGGATCGAGATATCCGTATGATGGAGATCATGCTAAAGGCTGTGGAAGATGGTCAGCAGCTAGGTATGGATCCGTCTATTGACTTCACACCGGAAAGGGTTCAAGCGTTCAACCGGGCTGTGGAAAAGCTAGAGGAGACTCGCAACTTACAGCCCGGTACACTCCAGCGTATCAATGGACTAGGCGAGCCCGTTAGTATTGCGCCGCCTAAGCCTATGCCCGTTGCGCCGCCCGTGTCTATTCCCACCCCCAAAGCTCCCCCTGCACAGACTAGCTTTGCGCAAGGTCCGAAACTTGATCTAAATACGAAGGCCGGGGAATCTCCTGTAGCCGTCAATCCCGTTCTAAATGATATCGAATTGGGAATGATGGAATCGGTAGTATCGGAAGCGCCTCCGGCGCCCCCCGCCCGGGCTTCGGCCGCCCCCGTTGGAGTAGCGCCCACGTCCCCGACGATGCCCGTGGACACGTCCCTAGACTTCCCCCCTACGTCCCCCCTGCCCCGACCTGCCCCCGCCGCCACGCCCTCGCTAGCCCCCTCTCCGAACACCCCTGCAAACGCCGTCCTCGATGATACCGGCGTTAGTATCGATGTTGAACAGGCTGCAATTGATAATGAGTTTGAGGCGCTAGACGCAGCTACTCCTAAGGTTAAGGTTGAAGTCGATAAGGAAGTTGCAGATCAGGCGCAGCTAGCCGATCAAGATGTTAAGGGCGCGAAGAAGTCCGAGAGCGAATTGCTTTTCGGATCTAAGAACGCTTTCCCTATCTCGTCTGGTTTCGGTACGCGCACGCATCCTACCACTGGCGAAGTTCATAAGCATACTGGTGTGGATATCGCTGTGCCTAAGGGCACGCGACTACAGGCTCCGGTATCTCTTAAGATCATCGCAAGCTCCGCTGCCGATAAGGATTCTCGCGGGAAGTATCTAATCGGGGAGGATGCTGATGGTAACACCTACCGATTCTACCATCTTGATTCTGTTAGTGCTCCAGTTGGGAGTACGGTATTGGCTGGTGCGTCCATCGGCACGACCGGAAACACCGGTCGTTCAACCGGGCAGCACTTACACCTAGAAGTCCGTGATCCTTCTGGTGTAGCTATTTCCCCCTTGAAGCATCTTCGTTCTCTTACTAATATCGAAGATGCGCCGGCGGTTGTAGATAACAAAGTCGCAGTCGAAGAAGTTGAAGCGCCCGACGTTACTCTTACGTCCGAGCAAGTGGATGATATGCTTGGCCTCGAAGCTTTCGAGAGCCAGCTAACTCCACTAGAGCGTGCAGATAATATTGCTGTGTCTATGGCTGCCGAAGAAAAGGCTAAGCCGCGAACCGATTCGGGGTTAGCTAATCCCAATCTACTCCTATTCAATCTCTATGACTATGTGTTCGGTGGGCAGAATACCGACATTGAAGTTGTAGAGAATCTACCGCAGTACATTCCGGGCACATCGGTGTTGCGTGGTGAGGAAACTGCGCCAACTCCGTATGCTTCCGGCGTTATTCGTAACTATGCTTCGGGCGATACGCTAGTTAGTCCTGGTGTTCGTCCGTGGGGATTGGAGACGGTACCGCAGGACGTTAAGGATGCGCTTGCCGACGATACTACCGCACTACCTATCCTAAGTGTTCTTTCGGAGTCGGGTCAGCTTACCACGAAAGATCGTCTGTTCATTGATATGGTGCAGACTGGTGGTAGGCAGATTGGCGTTGACGCTTACCGCATCAAGGCTAAGCTAAAGGCTTGGTATACAGCTACGGAGGTTAATAATGCAATCGCCGTTGGACGCCCACTAAGCTATGATGAGCAAGTGGAAGCGGAGAAGCGCGCCGATGAAAATGCGGAGCGCGTTATTCGGGAGTGGGCTCTACAAAACCCAAATGCGGCGTTCATTGATGTTAGTAAGGGCCAAGACTATGATTGGTACGCAGGTATTCCGATCATCGGCCCTGTGCTAGCTATGATGGATCCTTCGCATGAGCCCGAAGCTGGGTGGTTTAATACGAAGGGCCAATTGTTGGAAGGGCAGAAAGTTACGGCTCTAGCCGAGAACGATCTAAGCTTTCTTGCGCGTATGGCGCCAAGCACAGTTATTGGCGCATGGATGCTAGATGAGAAGGTACGGCGTGCTGGGTGGGGATCGCCAGAACATATTGCGAAAATTCGTGCGGGATATGATTTCGGAGAAGATTTAGATCTATTTACGAACGTATTCGGTGACGATGCCCATTGGACGGCCAAGGTTGCCGGCGGTGCAGCGTGGTTCGCGCCGGTACTACTAGAGCCCGATATCTTTAGTATTATCTCGGGTGGTTCAGCTAAGGTCGGTAAGGCTGCGAAGGCTATCGGTGCGATCACTGGGCTTAATGATAAGCTGTTCGAGGTTGCCAAAGTCTTTAAGCTTACGCAGGAAGCGAAAGCTGCAAAGATGGTCGATGATATCGACGAGGCTATTAAGCGTGTGGAGGATGCGCCGGAATCCCAGCAGTTCAATGTCTTATTAGAAGAATTGCGTAAGGTCGAGCGGTCGGATGCGGCGGTCGGGCATCTAGTTGCATCGGACGTCGGATCGTTGCAGCGTCTATTACCGGATACTCTCATTAAGCTTGAATTCCAGGTTAAAGATAATCTGGCACGGTATCGTACTGCTGTGTCTGATCTATCTGATAAGTTCCGAGCCGCTATGGGTAAGCTTGGAGCGAAAGATCAGAAGTCATTAGATGATCTAAGTTTGATTAAAACGGAGATTGAGGTTGCACGACTTTGGAAAGACAAAGTCGTCAAAGATTTGGCGGATTTTGATGAGGCCGGCACTACCCTAAAGAAAGTTCGTATGGCTCTAGGGATTGACGGTCTTACGGATATGCAGCGAGCTAAGTCTATTATCAAGGGCATGGAAGCTGGCGCCGAAGCCACCCAGCATATCAAGGCTCTGCGTAAGATGGTACCTAACGCAGAGTTGCTTCCTCGTATGATCAAAGCACAGCTGCAGTATGATGATCTAGAAAAGTTCATCAAATTGCAATTAGAGGAGATCAAGGCAATTAGTAAGGCCCAGGGGAAGGAGGCCGCTAATGCCGCACGAGTGGCTCTTGCTAAGATCATTAAGCCTATGCGTGAGAATTACGCAAAGATTATGATCGATGCTCTTGGTGATATTGAAAAGGTTAAGCCCTTCGTCAAGTCTGTTCGCGCTGCTAATAATAGTGTTGGGCAGATGAAGAAAAGCCTACCCGGTATTGATCCAATCATGCCGTGGTCTAAGGAGGCCGAAGCCCAGCTTGATGAGTTGTTTAAAGCCATTATCCCCACGGGCGCTGGCCGAGCCAAAATCCTAAAGGAATTGGATGATCTCGATAAGCAACTTGTTGGATACTATTCGATGCTTGATAAGGTCTACAAGCAGCGATTGAAGCTCCATCGGGAGATTGTGCCGAAGTACATCGACCGACAGAATCGAAAGTTATTTACCAATTTGCAAGAGCTAGATAATTGGAATAGTGTGCAAACCCGTGTTCTTGATATTCTCCGTAAGCGTCGTGATGCCCTAGCTTCAATCGCTGATAAGACCCTGACTCCCGAAGGTCGAGTTATCCTCAATACTTGGAATTCTCCCCAGGGGTTGATGCTTACTAAGGGTCGTTGGACTAACCCCAAGAACTGGGCGGATATTATCCGCTACAATTCTATGCGCGTTGTTGGCAACTTTAGCGCAATCAAGTTGAAGTTCGGCAACATGGCGGAGTACCATTACAATAAGGCGAAGGCTGTTAGCGCAACGTTTGATCAGCTACGCGACGAAATGACTTGGATGGCTAAGCAGTCGGATCCACTCGTCTCTATCGTCAAGTACATTACGGATGCGGCACCTATGCAGCTTCGGCATGGTAGGTCGGTGGCTAATGGTTTGCCCGCACAGCTTGTTCGTGTGGGTGAAAAGCCTGAGTCTCTTACCGAGCGTTTCTTCTACTTCATGCGTGGAAATCTAAAGGCTGGTGGAGACTACCCTGCCGATATTAACGATTTCGTCAAGTCGATTGCGCGCGCATATCTACCTCGTGGTATCGAGAACGCCGAAGCTACGGCCAAACTCATTGAAGTTAAGGTCCGCGAATACATTATCGAGCTTGCGGATCGTTTGGACGTGGGTGAGATTAGCGCCGAAGAATCTATTTGGCGTCTCGATGAATTCGTGATGCGTGCAACGTCGTCGTTGTCGGAAGGTGTTGGGCGTATTGATAATCGCAAGATGGTTGGTATTAGCACGATTGCACAGGCAGTTAGCTCTGGTGCAATCTATGGCGATCATCTGCGTATGCTATTGATCGATCAAATGGCGATCCTAAAGCCCGAAGCATTTTCGGAAGCCGTTGCTTTCCAGTCTGCCAAATACACCGACGTTCAGCTACCTGACGCCGTTGTCGATGTATTCGATTACTTGGGTATGCCGCTTATCCAGCGTAACGTCTACACGGATGCGGCACAAGAGTTTGGTGGTAAGGGTGCAGAAGTTACAACTAAGCTAGCTTCTCGTATGGTTGTCGTTAAGGATGCGATGGGTGCGTATCAGGCTACGCCCGTTTACTACCCCGCGCATCTTATCGCCCGTGTCGAGCAGCAGACCGGCTTACTGATTCAGGACTTGCCGAAAGTTGAGGGGTTGGCATGGGCGCCGTGGATTAAGAGCATTGTCCAAAGTGCGCTCAATACTTGGCGTCGTACTGCTGTACTTGGTATCGGTCCGTTTGTTAAGGCCGGACATTGGGTGAATGAATATTGGGGATCCGTCGGCCAAATCTTTATGATCGACGGATCAGTGTCCGCATCGAAGGTTGCGTTCAGTGAATTTGGTTCATACCTACCATTTGGTAACAAACTGAACGAAGTATTTGCCGGCATGACTGGCCCAGGTAAGCTTGGCTCGATCTTCTCGTCGATGCTCAATGTACATACTACAAAGGTTCTCGAAGGATCGGACGAGGTTATCCGCGGAACTAACTACACCTACCGGCAGCTACAAGAAATGGCTATGACTGGTGGGTTGTTCGATACCCGTGTCCATGAAAGCATTATGAACACGGTGCGTCATTTCAACCTAGATGAGATTGGTGGACAGGGTACTTGGGCTAATATGAATGACGCGATCCGCGATCATTTGATTACGGCTCAACAGCGTATGCGTGTGTCATTGTTTGCGGAACATGTTATCAATCGTGGCACGTCTCCGAATGAAGCACTACGCATTACGAAAGATGCTTTGTATGATTGGAAGCATCCGATTTCCAACTTCGAGATCGCCTATATTGCGCAAGTCTCATCGTTCTACCGCTTCTTTAAGCTTGCTATGCATCAGACTGCTTCGGTTGCGTTGCAGCCTTTCACATTGTTAAGCAAGCCTAGTCTAAGTATTACGGAAATGTACCGCGAGACGGAACGATTCCGTCGTTTGCGTGCTATGGCTATGGCACAACAGAGTTTTCCTGCGGCTGTGTTCGAGCCCAACCGTTACGATCTACTAGACGAAGAAGATCGTAAGTTGTACTTAGCTAACACTCGGGCCCCATTCAATGATACAGGTAACTACTTTGGCGCTACACGAATGGATTCTGTTTCGGCTGCGTACTTTGAAACGGTCGATGGGACTAAGGCACAGAACGCCACTTGGGCTCAATACTCGCCCCCTAATACTAGCTTGGAAATGTATAGTACACTTATTACGCTTCCCAAGATGCTGTATGGGATCATCGCTGCAAGCACTTCATCCGATCGCAAACTACCACAAGACTTCTTTCGGCACAACCTAAAGCCTTGGGTTGATATGCTTGCACCTGGCTTCAAAGATATTGCGGAGCGTGGATTAGTTAATGCTGCAACAGGTGAGACTGGTGGTGTTAAGGTCGAAGGTGGTGTGCGCCAAATCATCGAAGGCACCGATTATGTGACGATGAGCGCGCTTCAAACGATGGACGATTATCGTATTGGTGATTGGTCTGGTGCGGAACTTAGCTTGATTACGCCGCACCCCTTGGAAGATGGCCGTATCGTTCCCTCTGCGCACCGCGCAACTAAGTTTGTTGCACAGAATATCGTGGGCCTAGCTGGTACGATTCCGTCGTACCTTAACTATATCCACTACACGCCGAAGAATAGTTATAATGCGTTCATGGCGGGTTTTCTTCGTAACTTCCTATTCGGCCGTGCGCGTCCGTACAATCCCGAAGATCAGCTTAACCGCGCACTAAACCGCCGCGCACAAATCTTGAAAGACGCTAGCAAAGCGGCCGAGGCGGGTTATGATGCGAGCAAGGCTAGGGTCGATCAATCGTTTAACAGGTAGCTAAGTAATCATTAAACCGTAGTAAACATGAACCAAAAGAGAGGGCAATATGAGCGGCAATATCAATCCTAAGTGGATTTCTCCGGCAGACTTTGTAGATCAGGCTGGTGCTTTTAACGTGTATTCCGGTGAGGACATTCCTGCCGGGGGTATCGTTTACCTCTCTGGCACTACCAAGGGTTTCCCCACGGTGCTGCTAGCCAAGTCGGATACCGCAACTAAGGTTCTTTCCAAGCTGTACATTTCGCCGAATCGTATTCCGTCTGGTGGTAAGGGTTGGGTTACGGCCCGCGCTCTTATCGAAATGACTACGACCGGAATGCCTGTCGGCGCCCCCGTTGTTCTGTCTAAGAATGGTCTACCGATTCTTGGTTCGGGACTTACCACCGAGAAGCTTGGTATTCAGATCGGCCGCATCCTAAGTGTTGGTGCGCCCGGTAAAGTGTTTATCGATCTAGCCGATATGCCGGTGAACGGTGGTGCGACCACGCAGTTTATCGAGAGCAGCGGTCTAGCGGACTTCACTCCGACTCGCGTTCTTTCGCAGCGGGTGGTTGCTACGGAGATCACGTTTACCGCGATCTACCCTTTCCAGCTCAATGACGTTTGGCTGATTAAGGAAGCTCTCGGTGGTGGTGCTGCACAGATCCTCATTAAGAAGAATTCGACCACCGTTGCAACGTTTGCTCTTGACGGTACGGCCGATAACGCCGTTGTCCGTGCTACGGCGTACACACTAGGAACTGCCGCTGCAAATACTTTCTTCGCGGTTGGCGATATTCTTAAGCTAACGCCAAGTGGCACGACTCCCGGCGCACTTGTGCATGTGCTAGCTACGCCGCGCCTATTCTAATATAGACTAGTTCTAATTAGTTCTAGTTAGTCGGCCCGTGACGAGCGATCGTCACGGGCCGTTGTCGTTTAGGGGATTGCTTATATGGTACACCCGCGCGTGCGCGTGCGCGCGTATAGGGGGCATGGGCGCCACGATGCACGCACGTTGCCGACGATGCCCGGGGCGCGCGTTTCGGGGCGTGGGTAGGGCCACGGCAAGGGCCAGCGGGAGAGCGCGCTACAATCGCGCCCTAGTGGCACACGTGAATCACCTAATAACTATACACCCGACAAAGGAATATCGCGCCAATCTACGTCGAAGAAGTTAGCTAGGGCGATGATCATAATCCAAGCCATACCTAGACTTAGGACAAGGATCACGGGGATAGCTTTAGGTAGGATCGATTCGCGTAGTAGTCGGGTGCGCTCAATATACGCATCAAGTTTACGCGCTTCTAGATCATTCTTTTGCTGTTCAATCTTTGCGGCCATAGCAGCTAGGTCTGTAGCTGTACGCCACACGGGATCTACGGCCACACGAATCAAATGATCAACACCATTCTGCGCCAACTGTTCCAAATGATCCCTTAGATCATTCGCGTCGTCGGGATTGGTTGCCTGCAACCGAATAAGAATCTCGGCGATATCAGTAGGAGATAGATGATCGGCCATAGTGTGTCTCCGAATACGTGAGGCTATACTATATGACCCCCTCTGTCAAGAAGAATTCGGCTTAAGTTATTTTTTTAAAAACCTAATAACCCCCAACGGCTGACTATTGAGGGTAAATAAAAATGATTTGAAACGTAAAAACCCCCGCACGGGCCGAGGCCCGGGCGGGGGTGGTGGCGCAGCCAAAGCTAAACGCCGATATTTTTCTATTACTTAGAAAGGAACATCATCATGGAATGGCAGCTTCGTCTGCAATTGCTCACGACGATGATTAGTTAGCGCACCATCTTCGCTGTCGTACATGGCGATAGCTGCGTTAGCTAAAAGCTTGGCGTCGGTGAGGTGGCCTGCAATAGAAAAATGCCCCCTGTTAGATAGGCTGGCATTAGCACGCATCCTAGTCAGTAGGACATTCATTAAAGCTCGATCACGAAACGTGCTGGGAGGTACATGGCGATTGATAATCGTAAATAACTCTTTACAAGCTTCATTGATGCGCAAATAGTCTGGCTGTAGTTGTTCCTGCGTGGGGACGCTAAGTGTAGAGTCCTGCATCAGTGCCTCTGCGCGAGTCATGAAAACACTACTAATTGCAGTAATACAAGTTACGATAGCAACATCTACCAGCTTATACAACTCTGCGGTACGCTCCGTAGGCTTCTGGTAGGTGAATAGAATATCGACTTCGGCGCGTGTGAAATCAAGTGACATTGAGATCCTCAACAGTGTTGGCGGTTTCAAACTCGGGAATGAGGCCCAGGCGGACTAGTACCGCGTGAGTAGTCTTAAGATCGGAAACGTTATGATCCTCAATCAGTCCGAAGTTACCTTCGGCAAAGGCGGCGGGCATATCCTTACCGGAGCCAGGATTCTCAACCTCGATACCAAGAGCTAGGGCGATATCGTCCAGTGACGGCATGTAATCGCGGCCAGCACCGGGCCAGATATCCGTATCTTCTAGATCGAAGATCGCGGTAGAATAGTCCCGGGTCTTAGGTAGAAGTAGCCAACCGTCAACACGGTTTACAATGGCGCGGACCTTGATCATGGGGAAGTCGAAACGCTTTAGGCCCTTACCACACATAGTGATAATTGCCTTTGCAGATAGCTCGCGAAGCCAATCAAAGAAATCCGCGAGCATCTTCGCTTCCGATCCCGCGTCCCACCGAGTAAATAGGATCGTATCGACGGTGCCCTTGTTCTCATTGATGCAGCGGACACCGATCATCGAAAGCTCGCCAAGGTTCGGATCGAGTGACGACTTATCAATAGCCGTCTCGATCTTCTCAAAGACGTTTAGAATCATCTTCATTGGATCTTTGATATTGGCAGCGGGCTTAGTAGTCTGTTCGAGAACACGGCGAACTGCCGACTCTCGCTCACCACTAACCCTAGCCGTCTCCGCATCAATGATCAGATACACGCTATCCATAGGACTACTAAAATCTAACATCACCACTCCTTATCGTAGGTTACCACACCATCGACAACGGTACTGTTGCCGTATGGCGCCTCGTAATCATCATCGTCTGGCTTCTCTGCTTTCTCATTTAACAACACGTCGAAGTCTTGGATATCAGGTACGGTGCGATCCCAAGACTCATTCGCATCAATATCTACCCAACGCTTGCGAAACTTAGCTTCTCCGGTGAACATCATATCGAGATGCTTCGACGTGATCAATTCTTCGTATTGCTTCAACACCGCTTTCTTTTCGTCGGCACCGCCTTTGAATGAAGTACGATACACACCGGAGTCGTGGGTCTGCGTAACTAGCCCGTAACCATTCTTGAAGTCGAATGGTCGGAGAGCTTCGAGGCGGAACAAACCTTCGGCTGCAATAGCGAAGCCGCCGGCCTGTGCGGGGTGGTTAACGATACCGTTCGGATCGAAGCCGTTAGAGAATCGCCGGCGGCGCTTCCAAATCGGATCTTCGATGTAATCATGCTTACGCCAGAAGTCATGGCATTGGCGCCAGTACTCGGGAATCTCGGGGATGGCTTTCTTAAGCTTATCGAGCAAGCCACGGACTTTAGGTAAGCCAGCCTCGGTGAACGCATCGGCGAATAGCGGAGTACCATCGGGCTTCTCCGCTTCCATAAGCGAGTCAAGCATACGCTCGGCTCCACCACCATACTGGAATAGGTAGTAGATGGTCTTGATTAGTGCGCGTAGCTCGGCAAATTTGCCGGTGCCCTTCTTGCGGTAATCAAGCGGCGCGCCTTCTTTCTCAAAGTAACCCTGACCGAATACGAGGTAACCCGTTAAGTTGTGTGGCTCGAAATGCCTATCGAAAACGGGTTCGCCCTGTAGGATCTTCTTGTAGAGTCGTGCATTAGATAGCGCAGCAACCATGCGCAACTCTAGCTGATCGAGATCGTAGTAGAGGTACCAATCGTCGGAATCATCTTCGCCAGCTACGAAGATATCGCGCATCCATTCAGGAAGGTTTTGGAAGTTAGGCTCGTTGGAGGAGAACCGCCCGGCGGTCGTACCCGTAACGTTGTAGTGCGGGTGAACCTTACCATAACCCGTCCGATGATCAAAGCCGACTTGATAACCGAGGGGTGATAACGGCTTGATGAACGTCGAGATAGTCTTATTGGCGTTGCGGTAGTTGAGCACGGCCGAAATCATTACTTTGATTTCGTCGGGCACAAGCGGGTTAGCACGCAGACGGCGTAGGATTACAGACTTAACGGACGGATCACCGGCCGCCGTCCACGACAATACAGGGCAACCGACATCTTCAAATAGGAAGGATGCGAATTGCTGGTTGGAATTAATGTTAAGCTTAGGTCCGCCGATCTCACGGATGAGGGTTAATGAATCGTTGCGTTGCTTATCCAAGGTTCGGTAATGATGAAGTAGGCGGGCATTATCTACCATCATCCCCAATTTATGCATACCAACAGAGTAGTCTTGCAGTTTCTTGGAGTACTTGTAGATATGTAGTTGGTCCGCTTCGCGCACTTTCCTTAATAGGATCGGCGCGATGATCGACGTAACCGCAATATCGATCGCGTTATACGTCCAAAGCTCTTTGTCAGTCTTAGCGGTTACGGCGGTATGCTCAGCCTTCCAACCGGGGCCGTCGGTAAGAATCGAGCCCCAAAATGCTAACCCCCTCGGTAACTCGTTATCAGCAAGGTGGGCGAGGAGGATAGTATCGACGGTCTTTTCGGGGTAGATGCCGAAGGCATTTTCCAGCGCCATGTAATCGTAAACGCGGAAGTTTTGACCAACCCAAGTGATATCGGGGTTAGTGAAAGCGGATTCGATTAATGGCTGCCAGTCAAGGGCTTTAGGCGTTTCGAGGTAGAGTGGGCGTGGAAGCTTCTTATCATCTTCGACGGATTGATAGCCAAGCACTAGCACCTTATCATCGACGCCCATACCGAAGCAACGAAGGTTAGCCGTCATAGGCTCGAAGCTATCAGTTTCGACGTCAGCCGCAATCAACAGGCCGCGCCGATTCCATTCGGCTAGCGACTCGTTGATCTGATCCACAGACGGATCAAAGATCATTTCTACGTTCTTCCAACGTAGCGCGTTATTATGATACCGTAATGCCTTCTCGAAGTCAAGCTTAACGATAGCTTCGTAAGCAGGCTTGGCGAGAAGGTAAGGAGGATCAACCGTAGGGAGGACTTTGATAGGATATGCGTGGCCCGCTTCCTTACGATAGCCGATCGTAGGGCCGCCTCGAATATCTTCGACCTTAGGAGAACCGCCGAGAAACGCAGCAGCGGGGTTCTTACCCATAGTGATCACGGTACCGAACATAGCAGCTTCGGCATAGAGCTTGCCGCTACAGGTGACAACTGGATTAAGCTGCTCGTGTGCCTCAAACTCTAGGTTAACGAAATCGGGATCAAGGTCGGGATCATCCCTAAGGCGCTTGCGCGCCCCCGCCCGGGCTTCGGCTCGCAGGTTCCGATTATGTTTCGCTAGACGTGCATTGAAAGTCTTTGAGTTACCACCCGGGTAACGGCAAGCCACGGCGTAGGTATAGTTAAAGTCCACACGCCGCAGACCCATTTCTTTAATGACTCGGAGAACGGGTAAGCCTTCCTCACCCATCAATGGAATACCTAACTCCATCGAACGCTTGGAAGGCTCGGGCAGAATGATCAAGGGTGCATCGGGATTGTTAATCTCCAACTGTAGGGGACGTAGTTGGGTAACGCGATTGTGGAAGCGTGCCAAGGGGCAGCTTCCACAATCGGCCGATCCGATGCAATCCTTACTTGCCATTCAAGATTTCCTTATAGAGCCAATTCTTATCAGTATAGCCGAAGTGCTGCATGAGATCGATCTTAGCCTTGATTACCTTACGCTTCTCCTCATCAGGGCAGATAGTTTCGAGCATGGTATCGATCTTGTTGATCGGGTACTCTACCAGACTCTTACAATGTGCATCCCATTGAGCAGCCTTGCTGCATACGTCCTCATAATGCTTATCAAAGCCCTTGTCAACTAGGATGAGCTTACCACCTTGCCGGGTAATGCTGACCTTATCATCCACACTGACAGAGTAGATTTCCTCGGATGAGATCATTCCGTCTAACTTATACCGATCCCATTCCCACTTGTCTACACCACCAAGAGCATCAACTAAACTCTTAATAGCTGCCTGCCTAGCGACACTCTGGTCATGCCAACGGGCAGTTTTGGCAATCATATCATCCTTGAAAGCCTTCCATGAGCTTTCAATGGTTAGACCGGAAAGTCCGGAGACATTGGAGATATCATTACCATTTGCTTCAACTAGGCGGAAAGTTGCGCCAAGTGTTCCCCAATAAAACTTGTACGCACGATCCGCGATAGGAGTCTGATGGAGGTAGAAAGGGCTGTGGTAGCTAGACTTATGTGCCCAATCTAAACTAGTTACTTCTTTAAGGATTTGAAGTGTGTTGTGAGTATACTGCTGTTCGTTAGTTAGGGTCTTATCGGTGGTAGTCATTAGCATAGCTCCTTAAGTCCAAGAGGCTTAGCAAACTCTGACGTATCAAACCTAGAAGCACCGATGTATAGCATACGAATTGGCATCTGCATCTTTAGCCAATGCTTTTGTGCAGCCTTCATACCACTAGACATACCGTGGTCCATAAAAAACCAAGCTTCGTCAGCACGCTTAGCTAGCTCGAAGCCAGCCTTAATACCCAAGGCACGTTCAGTTGGGTTATTATCGTCAAGCATCCCCGAGAAAGCATATAGAGCGTGGGAAGCAATCGGGATATGCCCTTCGCGAAATACAACTTGCATGGCATTTCTTAGGTACTGCCGATTGTTATCGAAAGAGAATTCGCCGATGGGCTTGCAGGGCGATTCGATGCAGATGATCATTTGAACTGACCTTTATTTTGGAGTAGTGTGTGATAAGAAGTAGGTGGTGATAGTAGCGAACGCTTCTAACATACCAAGCTCTTGGTCCGTCGCTAGTCTATGGATTGTTGTATATCCTTCATTGTGTCCGGGTTCCCAAAACTCCCATGCCCCATCTTTGTTGATTACACTCCCGGGCAGACCGGCCGCTTGTGCCAAATCATTATAGAGCAGGGCGACCAATTCTCTCGGCTCTAGTTTGATTGTAGTTTCATGCGGCAAATGTATCGTCCTTTTGAGCGTCGCCATTTTACTTAATCCATCCGAGGCTAGTGTTAGTGGTTAGTCCAGTCCTATCCCAATAGAATAGGGCGTAGTCTTGGGCAGCGGTCTTGCGGTCAGTGGAGAAAGATGGACGCTTAGAAAGGATCCAAACGTGCTTGGGCTTGTTCTTTTGCCACCAACCATACCGCGATTGCGAGGCAAGAAATGAAACTTGCAGTAGGAACGCCACATGCAAACCCTCGTCAAGTGCTTTTGGAACGTGGGTATTGACGTGGGAATAGGGCGTGTTGCCAATGATTAGGCTATAGTGCCCATACTCCTTAGTTGGCGTAAGTTCGTAGGCATTGTATTCGAGATTCCAATCAGGCTTCTCATTTTGCAACGCTTGGATCATACTCTTGTCGGCATCGCAGCCGTGAATCTCGGGCGTAAAACTTCCCGTAACTTTCTTCTCTAGCTCGCGGATCCAATTGCCGGAACCGATGCTGGGCTCTAACACATTACACTTCTGAATGTTGAATAGATCCGCAACGTTCGGATATTCCTCGAACAATGTGTCGATACATTTCCTAGCAACTTCCGGCGGCGTATAGAATCGGTCTAGGTGGTCGCGCATTATAGCTCCTACAAATAGCAAAGGCCGGGTAGGATTTCTCCTACCCGGCCAGCTAGAAGTCTAACGATCTAATCAAAGATCGCCAAACTCCTCCTTACGAGAAGCGGCGGCGGGCGGCGCGGAGTTAACGTGCGCACGCATCAGCTTACCGTTGTTACCGACAGAAGCCTTGTACTTCTCCTCGGTAATGAAGTCAACACCCGGGTAGGTGCTGTTCTTGACAAGAACGGCGGGGCGGAAGAAAACGTGAGCGGTAGCACCGTTGTAGAACGCGGCACGATCCGCAAACGTCTTGCACTTAGCAAAGTCTGCCGCCTTGCGATTAGTGCAGGAAAGAGCCAGAGCCTTCCACTTAGAAAGCTGTAGCTGGACCGAATTCGGGTAGGCACTCGGATCATTCAGGTTAGTGATGATCGTGTAGCCGGCCGAAGCTGCGGGCTCCAGAACAACCAACTTCAGCAGGGCATTAGCAGGCTTATCGTCACGGGGAACGTACTGAACGCTCACCTTGTAGTAACCATCCTCCGAAGGCTCGCTGTCAATTGCGGCGGGCGGAGTGCTATCGTAGCTATCCCAAGCGTCGTTGCTCATGTTCAATCACTCTTTGATGTTATGTAGAAGGTTATTGATTAGGTCATCTTCTGCGGATTCAGTCTGCCGAATTGACTCGGCACGGTCAAAGGAATCAAGCATAACCAAACGGCGATGCTCCTTCGACCTACCATTTAGATCTTTCTGAATACTCGTTAGTACCTCCTTAACTGCCTCTTTGTTAAAGTTGCCGGTAGCATTAAGCTTGGCTAGCTGATCGCCATACTTATCTACCTCGGAATCCATCCATGCCAAACTATCGTGGCGCGGCGTGCTCATACCGCGTAACCGTAACGGCTCGCGGATATTAAGAGCAGACACGCCGGTGAACAAATTCAATCGATCACCGCGCACCGACTCACCATCAGGCTTAGTGGCGAAACCGTATGCCCACACAGCCGAGGTTAGTAACTCGTCGGTGTGAACAACCTGCCCAAGAAAGTCAAAGTGTCCGGCTAGATTCTTGGCTACGGCCCAACCCGGAAACTGCGGGGAAGCCGGAACAAACACCGTCTGCTTAACCGTACCTTTCTTTTCAATGGTCTTGGGGGGTTCAAGGTGAAACTCCCAAAGTTGGTACTTCTCCAACTTACGGGCGTATTCCATGATCTTGAAAAAGATATCTTCCATCTTCGCAAACTTAGCGAAGCCGTTCGATCCGCCAATCTCGGAGTCTAGTAAGCGAAGCTCGTTAGCTGCGAGAATGGATACGTCGGATACAACGATCGATGGCGCCTTAATGCCCTTAGTTGCAGCGTGTTCGTAAATTGGAATGAGATCCGACAAACGGTGGATGGTACGCACAGTTGGAGAGAAGTCCAGGAAAGTCTGTGCCGGTGCGAAGCAGTTAGGTGGACCAAGAAATAGCCCACTAGAAAATGCTCGCAGCGAAGCTACAGTCTTACCAACCTTAGCTTGTGCGTAGCAAGCACCGAGAAAGAATGGGATCGTGGGTTGCGTCATTACTTGATACCCAGGTACTCTTTGATGGTTGTATTGATAGACAAAGCTAGCGAGCCATCTTCAAGCGCAGCTAAAGCTTTGGTATGAGAATCGTAGTGGTTACCGGTGTGCGTCTCTAGGTAGACGGCTACGGGGCAAAGGATCTGACGGATGGATAGAATCTCCTCACCGGCCGGCGTTGTCTTACCAGCAGGGTTACGGCTAACCATCGCCCATGACTTGATCTGCTCACGGCATTTAAGCGACTCGGAACCAACCGCAAGCCTTACCGCGGCACCTAACGAATCACCGAACCTCTGTGACTCAACATTGTTAAAGCCGTAGAGCGCGGTGGTACAAGACCACAACCAATGATCGGGCTTGTACGCTTCCGGGCTTAGCCAGTTGAAATGCAATTCGATTAGGATCTTCGGCCGAAGGTGTTGCAAGTGCTGGCCGAGAACGTAACCGCGCGATTCGTGCGAATCACCAACTTCGATAGGCGCGTAGAGATTTGTATTGATTCCCCAAAGCTGACGTGATAGCTCATCGAAGAAAGCGTATTCGGTGACGGTATTGTGAGGATTACTACGGTGAGCGCCGACCGCCGGATAACCCGGTGATCGGCGCGTATGCGGATTAAGCAGTACGACGTCAGGCATTAGGTGATAGCCTTACGCCCTAGCTCTGCACGGCGAGGAGCCTTACGCTTCTCACTATCAAGGACAAGCTTGTTGATGTAAAGCGCCCACACAATGATACCGTCGATCAGCTTATCTCGGCGCTCCTCACGAAGCTCATTCCATTCCGGCAGCGTATCAAAGCTGTTATCCATAGCCTCACGGACCCACTTGATCGTGGCGGCACGCTTAGCCTCGTTGCTTAGGCTATTAAACTCATCACCCGTAAACGTAACCACGGCTTCGACCGTGACACGGACAACGGAGCTAATGATTGCCTGGGCAGACGTGTTAAGCGGAAGCATCGGAAGGAGAAAGGTAACAATAGGATTGATCAGAGAAATAAGATTGAGCATGTTACTTGTTCCTTAGTTTGCGCTGGGCGATGTATGAGTCAACGGCTAGCTTTTGCTTCTTGTAGTACGTTCCGAATTCCTTGCGGGCCTTGGACAACTCCTCATCAACGCTGATGTTAAGCTCCTCGCAAAGCTTAGCGATGCCAAGCTTGTAGATCAAACGCTGGATCGTAGCCTTGGTGTAGCGGATACCGCTATCATCTTCTTGTGCCTGATCGCGCTTAACTTCTAGGATAGCGTCAGTGAGGATCTGATCACGCTCGGTGATCTCAAACAGAACTTGATCGAGAAGCTTGGAATCGGGGTTAGGCGGACAACCCGGCGGACGCTTTAGGTTGGACTTACCAACCCAATAGTCAGCGGGAATGATCGCATCGGCGTCAATGTCGCCAAGCTTACCAGCAGCACTACCCTTAGCGGGGCTACGCTTTCTAAAATCTAAAACATCGGTATCGTCGTCGTCACTCATGCAAACCTCTAGTGGGTGGGGGTCTTTAGCCTTTTATGTTGAGGATCGTTAAGCGTCCCGCACAAAGTTGTAAAGTGTGCGGGCGCGTAAGCCCTCAAAACTTACGAACAAAATCATCTAGGAACTTATCCAAGTCGCCAAATCCAGCCAGCGTTTGCCTAGCTAGATCGGATTCTTCTTCACCTTCGATCAAATCTTTGAGTGCATCGAGACGAGATAAGAGACGTTCGTTAACCATCTCATCGATCGTGCCTTCGGCAATCGGGTAAAGGATTCGGCACCGCCGCGTCTGACCCTTACGAACGAAGCGAGTTTCGGATTGGCCGAGGATTCGAGGGGTTGTGGGTAGTGCATCCATGATCGCGATATCAGTTGATTGCAAGCCGTCAATCGACACACCCCAAGCATCGTGCGTACCGATTAAACATAGTGGTGTAGTTGAATCACGATAAGCGATGCGTTGCGACTCGCGGATATCTAAGCTCGATCCGCCATGCGACGCAAGGATTTGCGAAGCCGCAACGTTCTTATTCTTAGCAGCTAGCTCGGCTAGGACTTCGACTTCCTCACGGCGGTTGCACAACACAACGATACGCTGATCGGAGTTAAGTGCATCGACGATCTGATTGACAACCCAAGTACGCTTCATCGAAGCGGCTACAGCGATCTGTGCTTCCCAAAAAGAATCCTCATCACCCTCCGCACGGATCTGCTTTAAGTATTGGATCGCATTCTTGAACGGCATGTTCAAGTCTTTGCCCGACAATCGGATAAGCTCGCGAGACTTACCGGGTAACGCCGCCTCTAACTCTTGCCGTGATACGCTGTGCATCACAAACTTCAAACGCATTTTAAGCTCGTCGAGGTTGGACGTGCCGGTCATATCTAAGCCACCATGCTGACCCGACCGTGCCGCACAATACCGGAAAGCGAAGTCAGCATAACGCTTACCCCAACAATCTGGTTCGAGCATATCAAGCTGCGACCATAGATCGATGATCGATACGGAGTAGGGCGTAGCCGATAGCCCGATACGACGATGCGCAATACGAGCAAGGCGCGCAGCAACGGCGGCGCGAGTCTTTAACGGCTCATACGAAAGCTCACGAGTTAGCTCGGATACTTCCTGCTTGACACGCTTATATGCTTTGCCGTAGTGAATCTCATCATAGATGATCGTAGCTTTACCGGACTTAAGATATGCCGTAAGCTTATCTTCCATCGGAGCAACGAGATCCCAATTGATGATATACACTTCCTGGTATTCATCTAACGTCTCGTCGATCACGTCAATCACATTGGGGAATAGCGAAGTAACTCGGCTAACCTCCGCTGCCCACTGACGCTTAGCGCCAGCCGTCGTAATGATTAGGAGACGGGAATTGGCTTGCCAATTGTTGACAGCATAGAGACACGATGCGTAAGTCTTACCCGCACCACCCGCCCACTTTAGATATATGGATTCGTAATTGAGATAGGGTGGGGTAAGCACTTCGTGTTGATATGATGTAAGTGGCATCGCAAGCTTATCGAGCGGTTCGTCGATAAGTTTGGAGGAGTATGGCTTAGGATCATCTTTTGGCGCAACCTCAATGATCCCAGCTACGTTTGTAGCAATACGCTGCGAAAACTTATCGTAAGCGCCGGGCACGTCCGTAAGCCAATGATCTTTTGGTAGAGGCTTCTTGGTAGGAAATCGGAGGGGGCGCATTGTGGGTGTTACTCCGGTTGCGGATCGAAAGTTACGTCTGGCTCGGGTGGATCGTTGATCTTTAATAGCTCGGCTACTTGTAGATCTTTCTGCACAAGTTGTGCCCTAAGCTGAACGTTATTGTTGTGGTACATATTATTAGTAGTTTTAAGATCACGGATCTCCTGCCACTTCTCCGCTAGATCGCTACGCAAATCGCGTAGGTCTTGCTTACACTTCTCTAGTGCTTCAACTTTTTCTAAATGCTTTAGGTATAACTCGTTGTAACGGCTATGCCAATCATCTAACTGCTTTTCATATCCTTCGATGGTCTTGTTAGACTCTTTAAGGTTATACCAAATCCCATAAAAATCTTCGTAGATAGACATTGTTAGTAACCTTAGTTAGTAGTTATCTCATGGCTCGAACGTAGCGGCGGCATCAACTTCTACATCGGAAACTTCGGACTCTGGCGGATCGATAAGCTCAATACGATTATCAACTTCGGGATCACCTTCTCCGAACTGAATCGTAATATACTCCCTCAATTCTTTGATTTGAGCCAGTTGGAAAGCAACTTGCTCCCTCAACTTCTCAATCGTATCGTGCAGCCCAGCCTTAATCTCCTCGTACTTGTTGATCTGATCAACATGATTCCGCACTTCTCGATTCATCTGATCTTGCAAGCCACTAATGGTGGTTTTATTCCACCCAATAACCCGCTCCGCCATTTCAAGCTTAGCTAATGCAGCTGTGTTAGATTGCTTGGATGCTTCTAGCTCAACCCATAGTCTATGAAAATCTCTAGCGATGCCCATGATGATTAATCCTTAGTTGGTTAGCTCTGCAAGTTGTTCTTCTAGCTTCTCGATCTTCGCTCGTAACTCCCTATTCTCATCCTTCAAATCTTCGATTTCTTTTTGAAAATCATCACAAGCATTTGCTAGATCGTCTGCACGATCTTCTTCTTTGTCTGCGTAGTGCATGAGATCAACAAACTTCTCACGTAGATCAACGATCCCTACACGAGCATCACTAACAGAATCTTCGATGATGCTAGCCTGCTCATTAAAGAATGTATCGCATCCGTCAAGCTTTAACTGCTCAATGATCTTGTACGAAGCAGAGATAGCTGCATCAAAGTGCTCACATTGATAATCGGGCGCGGACGCCGCAATCTCGCGGATACCAACGGCGACGTTCATAGGGTACCAAGGCATGTTAATCTTCCTTGTGAGTACAAGTGATAGCTAGATCATCTAACTTCGCTTCGATATGATCAAGCTCTCCCATGCAAAGAACGTAAGCCGTCATGGTCAAAGCACACAAAGCACAGAATAACAAACACTCGGCTACAAAATAAAACTCATCGCTCATGATCACACCTCCCCACGTTTTACTTTGCCAATGTATTGAATTGCTTCTATGTCTGCGAAAGCTATGTATGGTTTATCTGCTTTTGCTGTGTTGCAAGCTTGGCAGCAAGCCACCATATTAAAATCTGCGTCTCTACCACCATGTACCCGTGGTACTATGTGGTCTACAGTTGTACTGCCTTGTACCCCTTTCTTATTTACTGCAAGCTCGACGCGGCAGTACACACACCTGTAGTTATCTCTACGCAATACCCGCAATCTTCTACGGGTGCCCATAATCTAACTAAGCTCCATAGCCATAGCCTTAAGCTTCTGCATCAGAGGGTAAGCCTGCACTTCGACTAGCTCACGCTTATCAAGGTCGATAGCGGGCGAATCGTGCAGACGAGTTAGTGCGTTGATCCAATCGACGGCAGTATCCCCGGGCTCCTTGTTAAATGATCCAAGAAGAAGTGCGGACGTCGCATCGGTATCGAATCCAATATCAATCTCGGCTGCAATCTTGCTAGCAATCTCATCGATCTTAGCCTCACCCCAAAGCGAACGTGCCGGAGTATGGCGAAGAACATTCCATTCTTCCATGAACGGAGCGAACATATCGGACGCCGCATCCATAGCCAGCATGATCTTAAAAGACATATGCTCTGGCGTACCAACATGCTTACGTCGCAGTAACTTCTTCTTAGCTTCACCGAGGATGATTAGATTGAGGCAAAGGTTGCGTAGCACCGTTGCCGTCATACCAATCCCCGACGTACCATTATCAGCCGTCGTGAAGTTGATACCAGTCTTAAACACATCACCCGCCGCAAGGTCTACAACCCGATCAGCGTGGTGTTGCGCATGAATGGACATCTTCGTAGTCTTAGGATTGTAAACAGACTCGGCCCGATAACCCATACCAGACATAGCTGAATGGATTTCGTCGCAGTAAGAATCCACGTTGAACGGCGTGTAACGTTCGGAGACAACGGAATAAACCATCGGCGTACCTAGCTCCGCATGGACACGCAAACGAAGCTTAGCCGTATCACCATGCGTTAGCCGGTTCATCTGGCGATTGAATACAAAGGCGCGGACGTCGGGCTCTAGCCGATACATCAAAGACTTACCGCGCGGGAAAGCTTCGGTGTGGTGCGAGATAAGCTGATCAAATCCGCCTTCCTCAATACGAAACACGGCATCAAGCTCGGGCACCCGGAGCAAACCATCGTCAGTCATACGAAGGTACTTGCTATTAACGATAACATCTACACGCTGCTCCGCCTTTACGCGATTAGACATAGCGTGCAGCGCATCCTCTAACGTAGGCAACTCTGCCCACTTGGATCGAGAAAGCTTGAAGTTATCCAAACCAAGCTGGATAACCTTAGTGCCCGGAGCATAAACAGGCGGGGGAAGATTGACCCCGTGCTTGCGGAAGTGCTCCTCGTGTGAGGCGATACGAGCCGCTGCAACGGCCGACACCTGCCCCCCGGGCGTAGGCCCCTCGCCCCCGATGATCGCGCCAGGAAGGCCGATTCCGGGCGGCTCCGAGGCCCGGGCGGGGGCGCCGCTAGGCGCGATCGATACCACCGACGACGCATCGGGAATACTAGAATCGATAGAGGATTCCGGCTTATCCCCGATTAACCGTCCGCCAAGCTTTGCGTAAGCCTCGAAACCTCCCGCTGCAATAGCAGCCTCGGAGAAATTACGCATAGCGATTTCGGGATTGTCAAACGTTACCGGGGTGTCGCCCGGCCGAATCCAAGTGATCATCTTGTGTGTCCTTATGGGGGTACTTCTTGTATTTGTTTTCGTACTGGCAATCAGCTAGGTGGGGTATGGACAAGCACACCCCAAATATTACTATGGTAACTATTACATCAACTACCCACCTAATATTCCACTTGATTGAAGGTGTGGATCTTGCCGTCTAGGATCTGATCGATGTAGTTAAGTACGCCGCTAACTGAATTTGGCTTCTCGATATGCTCGGTCGGAATCCAACAATCGGCGTGAAACAAACGATATCCTTGGTATTCTGTCATGCCTAGCATGGTTTGCGCCGCAGTCGAGATAGCCCGCCTCTCTGGATGAATCGGCTTGACTTCGATATGCTCAATATCCGTGGTCTTGAACTGCGTGTCAAACTGCATAGCCCACCCAGCGATGCAAGCAGTCGTACCACAATGCTTCTCCCCGTACCAACCACGCATATCGAAATGCTCAGGATGTGCCTTGATCGCATCTTGGATAAGGATTAGTAGAGTAGTATTGATCTTCGGGTTGAGGGTTGAGAGGGGCTTAGCCTTAGCCCGCGCCTGTGCATCCTTGAATTGCTTCTTGGATGCCTCGTTCTTGATCTTACGAATCGTAAGAACGTTCGTAGTGGTGCTAGCCTTACTCTTACTCGTCGTCATTATTCCGCCGTATTGAACAGTGGTACCTTGCCACCGAGGATCATGTTTAGATAACTAATGGCTGCCTTAGGGGTTTGCCTTTCCGAAATACCAATTCTGAGATGCCAATAGTCAGAGAAGAACAAAGCATGAGCCTGCTCTGGACCCAAGCCAAGTAAGTAAGCCGCTTTATTACAAATACTTTCGTAGTATGGCTTGTCAATATGTAGTTCGCTAAGCGGTTGCGCTTTTGTATTAGCAATCTTAACAGCCCAACCTGCGATGCAGGCCGCAGTACCGCACGGATGCTTAAGAGCTTCTGCCATATGCACATCTTCTGCATACTCTACACTAGCCTTCCTTCCTTCATAATTGATGTAGAAGAAAGACTGCCACCTACTCATATCAAACTCATCGGGCGAAATGCGGATCTTCTCGCGAATGAGGTAGAGGAGGGTAGCGTTGATCCTTGGGTTAAGCTTGTGTAGCTTGCACCGACTAGCCCGACGCTTAGCAATATCAAGCTCACGCTTAGCCTCTAAACGTAAGTATTCATTTTCACTAATACTCATGTCAATGGGGATTGGGTGGACAAGCTTATCTGTAAGCTGACTCATGCTCGTGCTCCTTTGCTCAACAAGGTTGTTTCTTCGACACCAGAGAAAATTCGCTTATGGTACTTGTATAGCTTTGAACGATACTCCACAAATGCTACACGATGGATTGAGTGGGTTTCGTGTACGCCGATCACAAGATTGATCTGCGTGATCAGATCATCGACGAGTCCGGTGTAGTAAGTAGAGATAGCATTGTGTCGCCTACCCCGTACAACCTTCCTCGAATGTTCTTCCTTATGCCGCTTCACTTGCTCCGTCAAATGGATCTTAAGAGCGCGACACAAGGCGAGGCAAGTCTTTAGGTTATTATCTTCGCCAAACACACAAACTCGGTAGGCCGATCCGGCTACCGGAATAAGGATGAATTGGCAGTAGGTTAAATTAGCGACAACTTTGTATAGGCGGACAAGAGCCTTGTCGGTACCAGCCATGTACGTTGTAACGCGGATCTCTGGGTATGCAAACCCATCTTTAGCTACATCTTGCTTGATAATACCCGCCTGGATTTGATCGATTAGCTTACGGAAAAGGGCCGAGGGATCATGTAGATCCTCGGCCAATTTCAGAGCTAGAGTTAGAACGTCGCGAGACGTTTCGGATGGTGGGTTAGAAGTCAACGGTATGGATCCCATCACGTAGCTCCGTGATAGTAAGAGAGAGCGCGTAATCGACAATATTTTGTAGTAGATCGAGATCATCGGATCCACTAACTACGGCTTCCATAACTTGCCGCTCCGAAGTGATATTTACTAAAGCGTAGTAGCTTCGGAATAACCCAATGTTCTCCCGAACAGAATTGGTGTAAGCTTCGAGCGCCCACATGGACGAATAGAAACTATTCGTAGCTTCAAGAGCCTTACGCTTCGTAGCAATCAACACCTTAATCGCTTCCCACCTCTGACGCCAAATGTAGAAAGTATCGTAAGTCATAGGTCCGCCTTGTTGAAAATTTCGATCTCACCATTGAGGATCTGGTTGATGTAATCAATAGCTGCTTGTACCGAACCTCGATCACCAACAGGAAGTTTGGTATCCCAAGCGCTACGATAGAACAGGCTGACGCACTGCTCACCACTAAGGCCAAGTAGCATACCTGCGTGGCGTTCAGCGCGGGTAACGTTTGCCGGCAGCAATTCCATTAGTGGGGTGTCATTGATATGGGCGTCGATAGATACAGCCCACCCAGCAATACAAGCGGCGGTACCGCAAGTTTCTTTGGGAGCTTCACCATGTTCATAGTAACCATACTCACCACCCTCGATAACAATATCCGAGAACCAAAACGACATATTGAATAGCTCGGGGTCCACCTTGATTCGTTCGCGGATCATGATCAGTAGTGGTGCGTTAAGCTTCGGATTCAACGTCGTGATCTTACAAAGCGCAGCCTCCGCACGCGCGTTGCGTACATTGATACGCGCTGCCTTGTTCTTGATATCCTTAAGGAACGGTCGGTGTAGCATTGTTTGTTTCTCCTTGTTAGATATCCGCAAGCCAAGCCAGCGGATCGATTGGTTGCACTACTGACTCACCACCACCATTACGATGAGTTAAGCCATTGTCATTAGAATCGGTTATGGCGTAGCCGAACAAATACTCAACCCAACCGGATCCAGTATGGTAATGAAGTCCGGTGGTTGCATCCATGTGAAGGTTCGCACCATTGTCTAATCCCATACCATTACACACATCGTCGTGGTGAGTGGGTAGAGGATATAGATTGGTGTCGATCATGTGCTAGCCTTTATGAGAATGAGCCGCATAGGACTCGA
>ERZ869925.117-NODE-117-length-47361-cov-9.043610_pt1 | contig 47361 bp, 65 predicted proteins | sample MGYA00579311_ERZ869925 | MGnify/ENA primary metagenome ERZ869925 (study PRJEB32216, sample SAMN09231817) | wastewater metagenome | place: USA: Maryland | collected 2016-07-30 | study: EMG produced TPA metagenomics assembly of the PRJNA472060 data set (Reclaimed...
TCAAATTCACTCACGAAAGTCTGACTTCGCAAAATCATCGGCAATGTCGGCTTGTCAATCGGCGGGTTTGGGATTGGTTTTGTGAATTGGCGCGGTACGCCGTTGCGCTCAGGCTTCAAGTGAAACGTCAGCCCGAACGTTGGCGTGAACCCGCCTCCGGTGTACCAACCGACATAGTTACCAGTTGGTTGGTAGAACTTGAACCTAGTCAGCAATCCGCCCGCGTGAAGGCTGATGCGCGGACTCAGCCGCCAGTAGTAATCAAAGCCCAATCCCCAACCGCGAGTCATATTCTGCGTGGAGTCTGGGAAAAAGCCGATGCCGTACATGAACAAAGTGTTATTCAGCGCGCTAACTCCGGCTTCGATTTTCGGCGCATAACTGAATTTGGTGTATTGAGGGTTTCTTTGCTGCGCCATTGAAATGCCACCACCGATGAATGGCCGCACTGCCCAGCTTTTGCCGAAGGGCAAGCCTACGCGAGCGTGGAAGCTGCCACGCAAGGTGTGCCCGCTACCGATATACTCTTTCGCCTGCTTATCAATGCCCGCCCTTCCACCGATAAAGATTCGCCGGTTACGATCAACTTCCTTCCAGAACTCGGCACTTGCACCAATTGCGAATGCTGAATAACCCCCGCCGTAGCTATTCGGGAAACTCCCATCAAGGGTGAGCGTGTCGCCGGGAGCTTGCGCGCTGGCGGTGAGAGTTGCGAGGCATAGGATTGCGAGGGCTGCAATTGATTTCATTGTTATTTCCTTGTGTGGGGCATAATAGAATTAACCAACCAACCAAGTAGAGCCATCTGAGTATACTGGAACTCCAACAGCACCACCACCAGTTACCGCAGAGCCGAAAACCGGCGTCAGTGCATCTGTTACAAAAGCTCTAGCCCCTGCGCCAACTGTGGCTATTGCTGAAGCCACTGATTAAAGAAATTTTGCTTGGTTGGCCTTGTTGTCGGATCAAGCGCGTCATAGTTTTGATTCGCACAGACTTCATCTATCAGCTTGTCTTTTGCGGCATTATCCTTGAACACGATCCCGGTTGCGCGGGGATATGTCGTCGTATCCGGATCAACTGCACCGTTCAGATTCCGCACGTCAAAAGCTTTGTTTGGTAGTGCTGGCATAAACCCTCTATTGAATTGCAACCGCTTGCTGCGTTGTGTTGCGAAGATTGAACGTGACTCTTGGATAGCCGGTCGAAGGTGTTAGGCTTGAATTGGCATTGATGCTCAACAATGCCGGATTCGCCGCGCTGATTGCCCACGTTACCGCAAGCGTTCCCGATGTCGGCGTATTCTTCGGATTCGTCGGCGTCACGCCCACGCCGGTCGCGCTTGGAAACGTAATGGTATTGTTTGCAATTGTTCCGCCCTTGTTCGTCACTTGATAGAAGAAATAACCCGTTTCAATCTGTAAATCTGTGCCGTCGAACACTTCAACCGTGTAATCAACAAAGCCGCTGGCAACGGTATTGCTGGCAACCGTCACATTGCATACAGTCGTTACGGTGTTATTCGTCAGCACCTTTGTTGCGGCCAGAATTTCGCGGTCAATCGCTGTCTGCTGCGTTGTTCCGCTGGCTGCGATCAATGCGCCGCCTTGCAGATGGACACGGCCGGGAACGCCCTGCGACGTGCCGAGCGAGCCGCGCAGTGACCACGTTGCGCCTGCTGTGTTACTCGTACCTGCAACCACGTTTTGCACACTCAGCGTTTGCGCGACCGGCGCTGCGGCATCGGCTGCACCGAACATAAGATTCGCAGCCGCCTTGCGAGTGATAAATAAATCTGCCGTGTCGTACCAATTAGCGGTACTGCTCCATGCAATTACTGAACTGCTCTTTAGGTTGACCTTAGCCGAAGTCAATGCAAATCCTGAAGCGTCTGAACGGAAGGCGTTATTAGAATCTGTCGTAAACGAATACCCGCCAAAGCCTGGATCGGTAATAGAAATAGTGCCAGTACGGGTAAGTCGGATAATTGATGTCCCTCCTGCTTGAAAGTCTGCGAACAGGCTTCCGCTTGCAGCGTTAGTTATAGTTGCGTTGAATTTTAACCCGGTAAAATTAGTGGCTATGTTATTCCAGGTTTGCGCCAGATCAATAGCTGGCCGGCTTGTGGTGATTGTTCCCGTGCTGGCGATTATCTGCCCCGCTGTTACCTCAAGTCCATAGTTTGCGGTTGTTGCGCCTGATGCTGTCAGCACAAGAGCCTTATTCGTCCCACTCGTCGCATTCGTATTCGTTACACTAATCGTCGCGCCCGTCACCGTCTGCGCGCTCGTTCCATTCGCGCCGCTCATCGCAATGTTCAGCCCTTCAACACCGGTTGCGCCAGCGGTTGAAGTGGACGCGATGTTGACGATGGAGCCTGAGGTAACGGACGAACTTGAAAAGTGAAACGCCGTTCCGGTCGTCAAGCTGTTGGCCGTCGCATTCAGCCCCGAAGTCGCGCCCGTTCCCGTTGTCACCGTTGGCGAGAAGGTAACAATTGTGCCGTCGCTGGTCAGTGTGGAGATTTCACCGACCACGTTGCCGCTGGTTTCGTAGATGAACCGCCCACCCGTGCCGCTGGTCACTGTGGTCGTGCCGATAGTAATGCCGCCCCCGCCACCAGCAGGCACGGCAAAAGTCCCGTCAGCTTTCAGAAACTTGCCCGCCGCCGCATCGCCAGCCGCAGGAGCCGGAACCAATCCCTTCGTACCGCCCGCGCCAGAATCACCAACCACGGCATCAAGCGCCGCCGTGACCTGCGTTGGTGTGCGGTGTGAATAATCGCCCGCGCCCGTTGCGCCGACGAAGCCAGCGGAGCCAGCCTGGACGAAATTCGCAAAAGGCAAATCCCCTGTTACGCCAGTTGAAAGCGGCAAACCGGTTGCGTTGGTCAGGGTAAGACTGGATGGCGTACCACCCGCGCCATTGAATAGCACGGGAGCACCGGCTGAGCCGACGTTGACACCAAGCGCGGTCAGTACGCCAGTGCCAGCGCCTGCAAGCCCCGTGCTGATTGGTAATCCGGTAAGATTCGTCGCCACCCCAGAAGCAGGAGTGCCGAGGGCAGGAGCGACAAAGGTTTTATTGCTGAGCGTTTGCGTCGCGGACAGCAGCGCAAACGTATCTGTTCCGCCGGGGATGGTATGGGTGTTGAGCGTGCCAACACCCGCCATATCACCGGTTGAATCAGCAATCGTCACGACGCTGTTTTGAATCAACTTGCCGGTCGTCAGGTTGAACCGAGCGATGGCATTATCCGTCGCCGAAGCCGGGCCTACAACATCACCCGATCCGCCTCCGCCGCCGCCGCTCGACGCTACGCGAGCAACCAGTCCCGGAATCAACCTCCCGACCACAGTGACGCTGCAACCGCTACACGCCGAAATCCGCGCGCGAAGCTGAACCGCACCGCCAAGCAGGATCGTATATTGACCGGCAGCAGTTGCGGTTGTGTCCCGCACGTCGTCGGTCATGTTCGTGGCCATCACCGCCGTCCACGTTGACCCGCTGGTGAGCGTCTCGAAAGTGATGGTGAAAGTGCCAGCCGAGTTGGCGATCTGGACACCGGCAGCGCCAATCGTATTGGCCGGATTACCAGCCGGGCCGTTGACAACTAACGCGGTTCCATTGCCGGTAGCCGTGGCCGCTGTGTGCATTGACGTGATGTTTGGCGATTGGGCAATAACAACGCCCGCCTGAGCGGCCAACGCCCACGCCAGAATCAGGCCGAGAATTGTTTTGAATGTTTTGGTCATAAAGTTGGGTTCTCCTTGTCGGGAAAAGAAAAAGGCCGCGAATCCTGCCCGTCTGGTTGTTGAACCGTCTGGCGTGGAATCGCGGCCTGTGCTGTTGTTGAGCCGTGGCCTTATTCAATTGTGCGAGCGAAACGTCTGGTTACTTCGGAGCCGTGCTTGCGGCAGTCGGGAATTTGATGAACTCCCATTTCTGCAAGTTGATTTCACAGCCTTGACAGTCGTGGTCAGCCTGCGCCTTGGTCATCCATTCGTTCCATTTACCCTGAGCGGCATCGGCGTTTTCAAGAACGGCATTCAAAGCTAACACCGCCAGTGAATGCCCATCTTTGTCGTTGGGCTTCTTTGCGGCTTTCCGCAGGTTGCCAATGGCGACGGTGTACTCGCGCTGCTGGGATTGCAGTTCATTCCAGAGCGGCGAGGCTGCGTTGATTTCTTCCTGGGTTAGTTTGAGCGATGGGGCGGGAGTTGGTGTCGGCGTGGCTTTGGTTGAAGCCGCGATTTTGTCCTGTTGCTGGGCGTTCGCCTGTGGTTGGTCGAGATAGCCAAACGGGATTGAGATTGCAAGCAGTCCCAATCCCGCCAATGAAATCATAAGAGAATTCGCCTTCATTGTTTGTCCTTTCTTGTTTTGTGGTCGGGGAAAAAACGGGCGGGTACTCACTCCCGCCCGGCAAACTACACACACGGGCAAATAATACAGCAGGCGCGCAACTCGGCCAAGCGGAAAACCTTACTGCGGCTCCGGCGAAATTGTCACCTTCCCGCCGAAGCATTCCAGCGAGCGCGGCGTGAATTCAGCCTGAAGCTGCTGGCCGTCATTCAGTCTCACTGCTGGGTACACGCCCGGCAATGGGCCGCTTAATTCGTTGACCGCGAATTCAAAGATTCCGTTGAACACAAATTGCTGTCGCCCCTCATTCAGCCGGACGACGTAACGGGCATCATGCAAACCGGAATCGCCAGCCTCACCGAAGATGGCGTAATTGCCAATCGGCACAACGTCGTCAGGCACAGAACAGGCAGGACGTGGAACTTGTTCGCCTGGCAACGGCGTGGCGTAAGTCCCGGCTGGGTAAACCAGCCCGCGAACAACCCAACGGAAACCGCCAGATTGCTCGACGGTTGAATAAACCGGAGCGCCGAGGTCAACCGTGATTGGCAATTGCTGTTGAGCGGCGAAAGCCGGAGTAAGCAAGAAACAGAGAGTGAGAATAACTTTTCGCATTGGGCAACTCCTTTTGGTTTTGATAGGGCAAACTCAACTATTGATACCATTAAAACGCCGTAAATACTATGTTTTCATGTTAAAATGAAGCGAGCCGAGACGGTGCTTGAACACCCACCCGGCCCTACTCAAACCATTCACGAACAAGTAAGGAGCGTGAACAGAATGAACGATCCAACTATACCCGATAAAACTTGCAAACGGTGCGGAAAGTTAAAGCCATTTATAAAATTTGCGCCTGGTGAAAACTACAAATGTGGCAGGTCGTCAATATGTAACCAGTGTAAAGAAGTTAGATTACTCGTTACCTGCGCTGACTGTGGTAGCCAATGGCAAAAAGAAAAACAAAGTATTAAAAAATGGAACGGCAGGTGTCGTAGGTGCGCGCAGGTGATTGCCGTTAATGAGCCACAAAGAAAAGCCAGAGTGTCTGCGCTTGCCAGAGCGCAAGTAATAAAACAGGGCGGAATACCTAACGGCCATCGTTTCACAAAAGAGAATAAAGGTGCCAATCATAACCACTGGAAAGGCGGAATCTCTTCGGAAAACAGTAGATTGCGTGGAACATCTGCATATAAAGAGTGGCGCACAAAGGTCTTCCAACGAGACCATTACACTTGTCAACACTGTGGACAGATTGGTGGCAATCTTAACGCAGACCACATAAAGCCATTCGCGTATTACCCAGACTTACGCTTTGAATTATCAAATGGTCAAACACTTTGCGTTGAGTGCCATAAAAAAACACCGACATATAAACGCAAAGCCTGTCGAATGAACGACACCTAGTCTACAAATTCAACATTTGACTCACAGCATAATAGTTTGAGCCGTTCCAGAGAAAAACAAACACGTCGCGCTTCCCTGAAGTGGTGGTTAAAGTCGGAGCGGTTGCCGCCGTCCACTTCACAGTCCCAGGCCAAGTAACTGTGAAAGACCCTGCACCGCTCTGGATAATTGTAACAGTCACCAACGATCCGGCAGGCGGCGGGTTGCTAAATGTCAGCGTGGCATTGCCGGTGATGGTAAATTCACGAGTAACATTCGCCCCAACATTGGAATTGAAGTCCAGCGTCTGCGCGCCGGAGCCGGAAACTGTGTCGTATCGTTTGCGCGCTCCGCCGATGGAGTTCCACTTTGAATTCAAGTAAATCAACAGGTCGTATTCGCCATTGATGCCATTGCTCAGCACTGCCAGCGGAGCCATTCCAGTTTGACCTGTCGGCGTCGAAGTTGGAAAGGCATTGGAGCCGACCACTGGAAAGTACGGAAAACCATCGGTGTCGGTTGCTCCGATGGCAGCCTGCCCAATCAACACGTCGCCCAGGTGCCCGACTTTTAGGCGAGCATTTGCGCCTCTGACTTCGACCAACAAAGGCGGAATCAGGTTGGAACTATTCGTCATCAGATGAAGCAGCGGGCCGGTTGCTGACGTGTTATTGCCAACCAACTTCATTGCTGAGCTTGTTGAGAAATTGCCAGCCCAGGTCAATGTCGTCAGGTTGGCGGCCATTGCCAAACTGAGATTCGTGCTTGGGTCAGTAATCGAAGACCAGGACGGCGCTCCGCCTGAGCCGACTGCGGCGAACGCAATACTGGTTGAGCCGAGCGTGATTGGGTCGTTGGTGGTGAGCGTGAAAATCTTATCAGCGTTGGCAGTGCCTTCAACCACAGTGACGGCCATTCCGGCTGTCACTTCTGCGCTGGTATCGGCGTCGGTCGCGCGCGCCGGAGCGCCAGAGACGGCCACGACATAAATGCCGTTGTCCGCGCCGGAAGCCTGATCTTTTATCAGGATGCGATTGCCGGTGGCCAGTACCACGCCATCAATGGTGTCGCCGTTCTCGAAACTGGTTGCCAGCGTTCCGGCCCCGGTCGTGGCCACACGCACACTGTCCTTCCAGTCCACGAGCGAGAAGCTGCCTGCGCCGCACGGTGACGCGCTGGCTGCGTCAACCAGATTGCCGCTGGCATCGAATTCAACGCACCGCCCATTGGTCAGCGTGCCGGTCGTCGTGGCCATTGTGGCAGTGCGGTCTGGTATGGTGACAACCCGGTTGCCGGTCGGCGTGCCGGTGAATCGCCACGAATGGCTGGCGAAAGTCCCGCCGCCGTACAAATGCAGGTCTTTGAATGGAGCCGCGACCGATCCCAGGTCTTTGCCGCTTTGCGGAATCAGCGCGGTGTTGATCGAAGTCGTTGACAGGTTTGACAGCGTGTTGTTTGCGCCGCTGCCTGACACCGATGTTTCGACCACGTTGGTTGCATCGCAGTAAAGCCAGACGCGGTTGCCCTGGGTTACGGCAATGCCGGTTCCGCCGGATGTCTTCAAAGTTAAAGTGAACGCGCCGGTTGTTCCGTTGTAAACCAGATACGTCCGGTTCAGCGTTGGCACAATGACATTTATCGAGCCGGTGAGAACGCCGGTGAATTCCAGAATGGCGTTGCGCGCCTCGGTGGTGGTCAGTGTTACGTTGGATGATCCTGCGACGCTCTTGGACAAGCGACCAGCAACGGCGGCATCGAAGGAATCGAAGCCCGTCGCTATAGTTGTTGAGGGCTGGGCTTGGCCAGCTTGTGGCTTACTGATGCCCAGATTGGCGGTCGTGGTCTGGGCGAACCCTGCCGTGGTAAAAAAGTGGAATAGTATGCAGGCAAAAAGCCAAACTGCGGAACCATAGTTGTTGTTCTTTGTTTTCATAGACTTGTCCTCTAAATCTGCTGTCAAATTCCTGGCACGGAGACCGCTTGTTTAACTCTTGCCATCTCAGCCAAATAGTTGCGAAACAGTTTCTCGAAAATCACCTTCGACTCTTCATCTCGCGGCAGTGGGGTTGAGTCATTGAAACCATCCTTTATCCGTTCCTGCCGTTCCTCGTTGCTGAGCGCGTGCCACAGAACGGAATGGCGCATTTCCTCAATCGCTCGCTCAACGCCAATATCAATCGGCGGCATGATGAACCGCAGTTGAATGTCGCCTTTGATCCGCAAGGTTTCCCGTGCGGCCAGTGATGTGTCGCCGGGCGATGGCTGAACCCAGAAGATTGCCTCGTTGGTGTCCAGGTCAACACCGATGCAATCGGTTCGCGCTTCGCCATTGAGAATTACTTCAAGGAAAATGGCGTAGCGTGTTGAGGTTGTTATCTGTAGAGTCTTCATACTGTTTGTGCCCTCACTCTTCCGCGACCAACAAGCGCAGAAATTTGAAAAATTTCAATATCAATACTTGCCTGCGGGCTTCCAAAGTCTGTTGTCTGGTCGGCGGCGGAATAATCAAACGTCTCAACGGTCATTGTGATTGTCCGAACAACTGTCGCTCCGGACAAAATGTCGCACTCGAACGAGAGGCTGTCTTCTCCGATCGGAGCGGTTCCACCTGTTTCCCAAGCGGCAGCGCCCGTCCTTGTCCGCCGCTGGAACGTCACCGTCAAATTATTCGATCCGTCCCTTACTCCGGCCACGTCAACCACGCTGAGCGGCGTGGAACTACCAGCGTTCCACGTGAAACTTGTCGGGGCTGTGTCGGCAATGGCAAACCCTGAAGTGACACCTTTGTAATTTCTGGCTATCCCCTTGTCAGAGATGTCATTGCCGACAAAGATCACCGCTCCGTCGAGCAAAACAAACCGCTCACCGGCGACGTGGGTACTGGTCGCATAATCCGTTCCACGGCGCGCGCGCAGTAACCCAGAGAGCGTCCAGCGATTGTCAAACCCGCCAACCTGAGTGGCTGTTCTGAATTGAATCACCTCGTCGCCGAGCATTGCCGCGTTCGCTCCGGCCAGCACTTGAGCTTCGGTCATGCTTTCCAGCGTGTTGGTCGTTCCGTAAAGATCAACAGTGACGGTGTTTACTTCATCCCAGACAGCCGGGTCGCCGTCAGCCAGCACTCCCACAGCCGTTCCAGCCGTCGCCGGTGACAGAAACTTCTGGACAAGTTCATAACCTGCCCCACGGTCACGGTAAAGCCCCGCACCTGACCAGCTTCCGTCCGAAGTCGGAGCCATCGCCGCGTAGAAACCCGGCGAAACGTAATCGGCATCCTGAAGCGTAACCGTGTCCATCAGGAACGGGAACGTCGCCACCGGCGAACTCACCGTCGGCGGCGTGTAGCCTCCGCCCGAAGTTCCGGCTACGCTTTGGCTGTAGATTTCTGCCTCGTCAGCCGCGTAGCTGAATTCCAACAATCCCGGTATGGAGCCATCAATCGCCGTCGCCCGAAGCCTGTGCGTTACCCCGCCTGAAACCAGTTGGACAATATCGGTCGGGTTCAGGTAGGCATATTTCCACGGCAGCCGGACTTTCGCTGATTCGCGTTCGACGTGGCGCTTGAAAAGCTGGTATTCGGCGGCCAGCCGGGTTTCGTCCGCGCTGAGCGCCATCGGGTAGGACATATTCTCCACGCCTGCGCTGAAGCCGGTCATCCGGTAGGCTGATTGGGTTGTGGTTTCGTGGCCTTTGAACGGATTGAAAGCTGTTACGTTCAACTGGCGCGGAAGTTGCACGTCATCGGCCAAAGCAAACTCGGTCTTGCTCAGCATCGAACCGCCGCTTACGCCGTCACCTTCGGCCATTCCCTGATCGTTGTCCGAGATTGTCACAACTGACGATCCGCCCAGATAAACGCCGGTCAGGGAGCCGTCCACCGATTCGTAGAACTGAGCCTGATACGGCGAACCTGCGACTTCAAGTGTCTGGCGCGGAGCGGTTGGGTTCTGGACAATCAGCCCGCGCACAGCCTGAGCGTCGAACACGCTGAAGTCATAGTCCTGCGGTTCAATGTTGACGCGCTCGCAATACTGGCCTGCAATTTCGCTGAGCGAGCCGTAGTCCATGTTTTCCAGGTTGGCCAGAAAGGTTGGAACTCCGCCGTACTTGGAAATGTCGAAATTCTCAATAACCAGATAAGCGTAGCCACGGTAGGCCGGAGCGTTCCCCGCTCCAACGTCGCCTTCAATCAGCGAATCCGGCAGTTGGTCATAATCGCCTACGTACCAGCGCATCGAAGCGCCACCGGCTCCGATTGATCCGCTCAATGCGCCTTGCTGGTAAAGCTGCGTTATCAATCCACCGAAGATGCCGGTTGAATGCGGCGGTGCGGATTGGTCGAGTGGATCGGTGTCAATCGCGCCGGGGTCAATTAAGCCAGTCGAGTCGGCCACGCCAGCGTCCAGGTCAACAATCAGGTCAGCGTTCGCCCAGAGCTTTTTCAATCTCAGTCGCCCACGCCCAAACAGGATTGCCAGATCGGTGTAGTAAGTAATCGTCTCGACGGTCTGCTTCGGCGCACCCTTGCCGCCTTTCTTCTCTGTGGTGACCACCTTGCGCGGAGCTTTGCACCAGATGACCGTTCCGGCTGTCTTCATTCCCCCGGCGGTGTCTTCCTGCGGCGTGACGATGGACAGGTCTTCAACGGTGGAGTCAAAGCAGGCCATCGAGGCGATGACGTGCATTGGGTAAGTCGGAGCCTGACTGCTAGTGTAAAGCAAGGTGCTTTTGTGGTAGTAGCGAACCACGCCCGAAATACATTCAATCCGCAGCGTGTCGCCGCCTTCGGCTGTCCAAACTCCCTGTGAAACGGCTTTGTTGGGCGGGCCGAACTCGTAGATGAAAATCGAATTGGCCGCGTAAGGGTTGATCGTGTTGATTTCGGTCGAAACGTGGATGGCGTAATTGTAGCCAGTGTAGTCCAAACTGAAACCGCCACTGGTCAATCCGAGGAACGACCGCCCGGATGGACTCACGCCGTCCTGATTCTTAAATGTCCACGTAACCGAGAAGTCGCCGCTATCAATTGTCTGCACCGTCCATGCGCCGGAGTCGCCTGTCCCGCTGGCGTTGGTGAAGCAGTTATCGGTTCCGCCGTCTGCGTTTTCCAGGTTGCCACTGGCGTTGACCACGGCATTGGTCAGGTTTGTCCACGTGGCCGCGCGCACGCTCTGGTTCGGAGCCGCGCCGTAAATCTCTGACACTGGCGAGCCTTCGTCTGCGTTTTGGAGATTCAGTTCGCCGGTCTGCTGGCCGCGAGTGACCTTTGGCGGTTTGGGGCCGAAGATTCGTTGGACGGCAAAGCTGGCCGCGCTGATGCTGAGCGAGATAATCAGAGCCGTGATGCTGAACGGTTCTGCCTGTTGCAGGTCGTGCGCCCCTGAATGTGATGGCCAGCACAGCCGCAATAGGTCGGCAATGAGCGCGCAGAGCAGTAGGAAGCCTTGCCAGTGTTGTTTTGTGGACGTTTTCATACTCGCCGGGTTGAAGTCGGCGAATCGGAGAGTTTTTGCATTTTGTGCGGTGGCGGGTCGGATTATAGCATGGCTAAAATTATTTTCGTGTTGACGATGTTTTTTGCTTTACAATAAAACCTAGACGGTTTATATTCTCGCCTGTCGGTTGATTAAAGATTAAAGGAGACGCAATGGCAACAATACTTAATTTCGGAAAATACAAGGGTTGGTCAATGGAAGATTTGGCGCAGGCTGGTAGGTATGGCCGCAATTACCTGTCTTGGTGTGCGACCAATCTCCGTAATCCAGCACTTTGTCGCGCGGCTGAGAGCGCGCTTAAAGTATTCACTCAGCCCAAAGAAGAATTGATCTACAAGTTGATTGCCATAGAGCCAGATTATCGAGGCTGGGATGCTGAGGAAATTGAGCATGAAGTAGAGAATGAAATCGCGCAAGCCGGAGACGACGCCATCTACGCTGAAAGATTAGCTGCACGTGAAGATCAATTGCGAGCGGATTTGGTTGCAATGGGCTGCACTAGCCAGGTGGTTGATTTTGTTATGCTCAACCAGTTTGATGCCGATATTGTTTTTGCGAGAATTAAGTTTTCATCTGCCGAGAAACAAGCAGCATTCACTGCCGCCTGGAATAGATCAGAACAGGCAGTGCCATATCCAGATTAACAGGAGGTGCTTTATGTAGAACAACAACCGCAAACCAAACAAGTAACCGCCGATTAACTACCGAACAAAACAAGGAGGTGCGTATGCGTAATTAAACCAACACGAAAGCACGGAAGAGCCGCCGAGTTTACACTCGGCGGCAGTTATCAACCAAACAATAATCATCGCGCTTTTCGCACTGGCCACGCTCGGCGTTGGCTTTGCGGTGGCGATAATAAGTAAGGGGGAAATAAGATGGCGGAAACTTACACGATTGACGAATTGATGGCGATGAGTGACCACGACCTGAACGCGCTGGCGGCTGAACTACGCGGCTGGTCTTACCCGTCACCTAAAGAAATAAAGAAAGGTGCTTGGCCAGGATACAGCGACGGGAAAGATGCTTACATGGAAAAACACAAATGGCATCCCGCCACCGACCGCAACCAGAGCGGCGAATTGATCATTTGGGCACTTGATAGAGGCGTGGAGTTTGTAGACACAATAACGGACGACACGCCAACGCGGTCACTAATCAATGCCCGCGTTGAAACCATTGCCTTCTGTGCGGCGATGCTGGCAACTCAGGAAATAAAATAATGCTCAAATCAAACTCAAGATTGCTGAACCCAATGAAGACCAGCCACTGCGAGCTTGAGGCTCAGCGGCGCGCGGCACTGGCCGAGATTGAACGATCCGGCCAGAACCACGGCTACGGATACAAATGGCTGGCGCGAGTGGAAGAAGCGATTGCCAGCCGGTCGGAAGGCCATATTGCCTGGTTGCTTCGTGTGGCCGAACGCCGGGCGCAGGATGGCGAACCGGAGGTTGAATACTTTCTGGCGCGGGCGGCAGAGGTTGGGCGCAAAGGGAAAGTTCAATGAAAAACATACCAGTAGTTCTAAATGTCGAATATGTGGGCCAGTCCAGTATTGAGACATTCCAGGCAACAATCCAAAGCCTTGTTCGCCGAGCGGAATTACTCGGCTTGTCCATTAAGCTGAAAGCTCTTGATCATGACGGCCACCCGTTCCATGTGATAATCCATGCGGACACTGAAATGGCGGCGGCTGGCCAGGCTGCAAAAATAGTGGCGCGCGAATGCCTTAAATGGGAATAATTGTATGAGCCTTTTCAAGAGTCTTTTCAGTCTCACCGAACGCAATTTTACCCGCTGGCGCTATGCCGGTCTAATGTTTCTTGGGCTTATGGTTTGTGTAATTGCCGATGATTTTCTTGCGCTTACCGCTTGGTGGCTGGGCTGGATTTATGGAATGGAATGGCAGCGGGTGAAGACGGCAGATGGATTGGCAAACAAAGGAGAAAACGAATGATAAGCCAAGAAGATCAAAACAGAGCGTTGGATTCTATTAACTCCGGCCTGGATGAAGATAACAGCGACGGGTATTCGCCAATGATAACCGATGCTGCGCGTCAAATGATGGCTGCATCAAAACCAGTTATACAAGAGGAAGACATGATCCCTGAGACGGTTGAGAATTTAATCAAACTGGTGGTCTGGATTATTGCGTTGTTCTTTTTAGGGTGGGCTGTGCGGCAACCTGGATAACTCCCCATGTGGAGTTATCCCACTCCGTCAATTGCAAACGCCGCGTGAATCTTCCCGCGCACGCTCTTCAGCCATCCTTCATCCAGCCGATGCTCGACCACGCTTCCACCCATCTCTGAATTGCCGTAGGCGTGGATAACGTGGAAGCCCCAGCGCACATCATAAGCCTTTGTGACGATCATCAAATGCTGCGGCTGCGGCCCGGTGTACTTGATGGCCAGAATGTCCGCCGGTTGCGCCGTGTGCCAGTCATCCAGGCGGCGGCAGTGTTTGTGGAGCAACACCGTCAGCGTGTCATCGTGGGGCGTGCGCCCGTAGTTGGTTACGTCATCGGTCGGTTGCAGGATACCGAGCGTGAGCGCCGGGACAACGAGCAGGCCAGCACAATCAATTCCTTTTTCGCTGCGACCTTGGTGTTGCCAACGGACGCCAAGATACTTCCGACATTCAACGAGGTACTCGTCGCGTGTGGCTATTGTCGGTGTTGGTTCAAGTTGTTCCGCAGCCTGCGGCATTGTTTTCTCGCCTCATTTTTGTATAAACATGGTAAAATAAAGCGGCTCGAATAAGGGTTGCGCCCCTTAAAACGAGCCTTGACCAATCAGTAATCCAGTCTTAAGGAGATTTACATCATGGCCGATTCTGAAAATACCACACTCATTGAAGAAACCGAAGAAGAAGTTTGGAGAGAAATTCCTGGCTACGAAGGATATTACTCTGTGTCCAGTCTTGGGCGTGTTCGACGGGACAAGGCAGCAAGCGGAACCCGCGTTGGCTCTATCCTTAAATCAACACCAGACAAATACGGCTACTTGAAACTTGGACTGTCGAAAGACGGGGTGCCCAAGAACTACACAGTTCACGTTTTAGTTGCCTTAGCTTTTATCGGCCCGCGCCCGCCCGGACTCCATGAGGTCAACCACATAGACACGGTGAAATTCAATAACACCCCAAGCAATCTTGAGTATTGTACTCATCAAGGAAACATTGATCATGCCATAGAGCATCGTCGCCATATTTCCACTAGAACCGAAGACGCCAATTATACCAACGGGCCAAAAGGCGAGACACATGGAAACGCAAAACTAACATCCTTGATGGTCATTGAAGCCCGCAGGCTTTATAATCAGGAAGGTGTTACATACGCCGAGCTAGCAAGAAGATACGGAGTAAGACAAACCGCAATAACCCGCGCTATAACAGGTGTAACTTGGAAACACCTAGATCACGAGGGGTACTGTAACAATTTAGACATTCCGGGAATTGTCGGAAAAGCGTGAAAATTTTCCACGTTGGTTCCGCTTGGGTTATTCGCATTGACAAACGTAATACACTTCGCAAGTAACCTGTTGCACCCGGCCAACACGCGAATCGAATTCCCTGCCACTGGCGTAAACGGAAACGGTCTTTGCAGCGTCAGCACGTCGCCGACGTTATTTTTTATTTCCCTTTCGTAAAAAGCATTGTCGCCTGTGACTATTTGTAATAAGCCGTATTCAAAGTAATCATCAGCCTGCGTGCCGCCACTCAGCGAAACAGTAACGACAAGCCCACTGGTGACGCTGGCGATAGTTCCAGTCTTGGTATAACTATCAAGCGGTTGACTGCAAATAAAATCTCCAAGCTGTCTAGCTGTGCAAAGTGAGCCAACCACGTCGCCAATCTCCTGCGCCAGCGGTTGAGTTAGCGACCGTAACTCAGCCGAGAAGTAACCAGCCGTGTTGATCTTGAATTCACCAAACTGGCCGATCATCTTCTGCGCCAGGTCTGTTGACAGCGTAACCACCCCCATTGCGCTGTAAAGCGAAGCCGCATCAGTTGGGTATTTGACCGTCGAGTATTCAAACCGGGCGTAATCCCACCGGCCACCAATAATGTCTGCCTCGCTAATTCCGGCGCTGGTCAGGATGTGCGTAAGCTCGGCGTTGTTCGGCTTCAAGCCGTCGCTGAGAGCCGTCTTGGTCGGCATCATCGGCAGCGGGTAGTAAATCTCATCATTAATGCTCAACCGTCGCGTGTGGTCGGTGACGGCAATCACAGTCGGCACGTAACCGAAAACTGCATCATTCACAGTCGCGCTACCGGTGACGAGCGAGGTATCGCAGAACAAAGCCCCGCTGCTGGCCGTGGCGCTGGTATAAATCTTGGTTCGGTTGTGCCAATAGGTGATGGCCGTTCCAACGCGCCGGACTTGCAGGAAGTCGCCGCTCACGGCTGTTGTGCTGGACGTGGCTTTCAGCACTCCGCCTTCATAGACTTTTATGGTTCCGTCGCTTTCGACTCGGATGGCAAAGTCAATTGAACTGGCTGCGGCTGTGGCCGTGCTGGTGGCCAAGCCGAAGTAGACAGTTCCATCCAGCCGGGTACGGAACTTAACGTAGAAGTCCGCGCTGAAGCTGGCGATTGATCCGGCTGCCGCGTCGTCTGTGCCGTTGGTTCCGCCTGTTTTCTTTAGGTAGCCGCCGCGCGCTGTGACGTTGGCTATGGAGGCTGCGGCCCAGTGGATTACCAACTCGCGTGGGCGTTCTTCGATCTTCCAGCAATGAGCCAGATAGGTTGTGGACTGCGCGAGATGCGTTATCATGCTGGCCGAAATGCTCATAATGCTTTTGCTATAATGTGCAACGTAGTAGAATTACGTTTATGGAACAACAACTCGCAACTGCCACGAAAATTCACTATATCTACCCTTCCACTTACGGATTAGAGTGTATGGATTGCAACATGAAGTCCGGGTTAAACTACGAACAAAACCAGCTAACAGATGCCTATAGTGTAGTTGTACGCCGTGACCTTGAGAAGATGCACAATCCAGACGCCGACCTTCTGGCATTTGTTCGGCAACACTCCGCCCATCGTTGTTCTATCATAAAAACTGTTCATTATTGTAAATAAGCCTCAGTAACTCAGCCCGAATTCTGCGGGCGGGATTTCGAGCATGGGCAATCCCTGATAGCTCAGCCCGGTCAATGCGTCGTTCATCTCAGCGTTAAAAGCGTCAGTCTCAAACCTAACTGGAGTAAAGAAGCGCCCGCTCCAAGTAAGCGACAGCCCGTTGGCCGGAGCCGTAACAAACGTCACGATGCCGGTGGTGTGGTCAATCGTGTAATGCGTGGTCAGCGTTTGCAGGACGGCATTCTTGTAGATGCTGACCGTCCCGCTTATCGGCTTGATAATCCGGCGCGTTCGCGTCACCCCGCCCGAAGAGTAAGTTTTATAAAGCCCGAAATTCACGGTCGAGCCGTCGCCGGTTCCAAACACGGTTGGCGTTCCGATTGGCGTTTGCGGCGAACCATCAAACGAAGCCCAGAACTCAGTCATATCACGCATCAGGAAGCCGCGCGCGTAGGCGTCCCGACACTCCCAGAACTGGCGCAGGTTGTTCAACTGTTGCACGGTGAGCAGTGCTGTGTTGATTGAATAACGCCGCAGCCTGTCCAGTCGGTTGACGTTCCTCTGGCTCACGCCGCTGAATGGGCTGCTGACGATGGTTGTGCTGCCCTCCGGGCCGCCGCTGATGGCGTTGTAGTCAATAATTCCGCCGTCGGAGATATTGTTGAGAATTACAGTGTCGAATGTGACTGCCAATTTGGTTTCCTCGGTGACGGATTGTGCGGTGGCAGGCGAATAATACCACGTGGGAATTATTTTTGCTTTATGACATTTTAGGCTTTTCTTTTTAACTTGAATGGTTTATGATTCTTTTCAGTTCAGCGGCAATTACGCGGCTGGCAAAGTTGAGGTAATTATGAATCGTGTATCAATGAGCGAGTTTGGCAAGGTTTTGAAGCGTGAAATGGACGGCGTGTGGGTGATCGAAACCCCGTACACCAACGAACAAAACCGCGTCGGCCACAGCGACGCCCACAGCCTCCACCGCAGCAGTAAGGTTAAGGTTCGTGCCCGCACTTTTCTGTCAGCAGACGCGGCAGAGAGATTTCTCGCCAAAGCTTACCGCAAGCGCGAGAAAGCCGGGACATTGCCGGTTAAAACTGAATGCACTTTCAAAGGCCAACTAGCTTGGCTGATGCCAGAAGTGAATGGCAGGCGCGAATGCTATTCACTTGAAGGCCAATGGCTTTCTTATTTGCTGTCGTATGGCCCAGACGCCAAAGACCCTAACTTTTCAATCAAGTAACCATACCCGCCAGTTAGCCCCCTGCCGGTAAATAGGTAACGACTTATGCAAACATTTTTACCGCTTGAAGATTTCACCGCATCTGCACAGTCGCTTGACCGGCTCTGGCTTATCAATTAACGGTAGAAGCAAAATGGAGTAGTTAAGATGAACATCTCTGATTTACCAAAGTTTGTGCCAGACCGACCATTTAGCCGACAGTCTTTTGGTGCAAGTGCGATTGTGACCGCAATGGAAGAACTGGCAGACGGTAAAGTTGAGTTGGCCAAGTTTGCAGTTTGCTCACATCCCAATGATGGCGGGTTGGTCGAAAAGATTTTCGTTATCGGGTTCGCTGATATCAGTGATGGCACTGAATCGCCTCAACAATTCTGCTTTCGCTATTGCAATAAAGAAAATGACCCTAATGGCGCTGGTTCACATTCTGTCATCGGGAGCGATCATAGTTTTTCTGATGATCCGGCTTATGCTGCGGCTGAGTTGGCTTTCAAATTCGCGCGTTTGTCTGAATGCGTTTTCAGGATTGCAGTGTGATATTGAATTATGAAATGGACACCGGCCAACATCACCGAAGACCTGCGCCAGATGGGGCGCAACGACTTTGACGAAGGCCAGCCGCAATCTTACGGGCTTCGTTGTTGGTGTCCGAACTCGCTGGCGCTGAAGCGTTGGCTTGAAGGCTGGGAGCAGGCCGAGCTTGAGGCTTACTGTGACACGATGGCCGAGAAAGACAAATGGCTGGTTGGGCAATTCAAACGAGAGTTATATGAACCAAAAACTGATGGATGAAGGCATCACAGCCGAAAAAGCCGCATTTTACCGTGACGAAAAAGTGGAAGCCGTCTTGCGAGTGTCACTTGAAAAATGCGTAGAGGTCGCAACGGACATTGAGCAAAACGCACTAAACCAATTAAAAGGCGGCGAACTTGACCCGCTCGAAGCGGCGCGACAACAGGGGCGCGGGCTTGCGGCAACTGTTATACGTCAGAGAATCGAAAAGCTTTTGAAATAACCAAACCCGCAGGCATACCAGTGTTGTTAGAGCAAAGGAAAATATGATCTTCGACTACAAAGAAAACGGATACCTGAAATCAATGCCTGATGATGAGTTGCTTGAGCGGATGGAAACTCGCCCGGCAATAATGCTCGCCTGCCTGAATGGCCGTGGCATTCAGGCCGCAGCCTCGCACATGGCAAAGGCGGTTTATCGAGTGGCGCGCGAACTGGAACGCCGTGGCTATGACCCGCTGGCCATCAGCGCACAGCAACCGAAAGACATTTGCACTTGCGGCGATTACCGCGAACAGCATCACTACAACGGCGTTTGCCTGATGAACGGGCTTGGGCATGGCGGAGCGCCGGATTGCCTGATGTTTAACTTGGACAAGAAGTGTGAGGAGTAACAATGGCTAAGAAGAAGGTTACGATGAACTGGAAGGAGGCGCAGAGACGACTTAACAATGGACGGTGCAATGCGAAGAAGGTTGAACGGTTTATTGACGGGGATTTTGCCATTAAATATCGCCCGACAATTGGCGGAATATGGGTAAAAGCAGGTTCCGGTGATGAATTTGCAGAACGCTCAGATGCACTGGCAGCCGCAAGACAAGTCCAGCAGCATTGGCGTGACAAGAAATCAGGTATCAAGTTATACAAAACTGTTGAGTAAAAACAAAAGGCGCAGCCCTTGCCGCGCCTTCATCCTCCGATTCGCACGTGCCACCGCACGTTTCGGAAGTGACTCGTTAAGAATTCCTAGCCAGAGCCGCCTGCATCCCCATTCCGGCCTTCGTCAATATCTGCTGCTGCGTTTCCGCGCTCACGCTTCCGCGCTCACGCTTCCGCGCGGAGCGACGGTTTCAATGGTCAGGAAAATCTCAGTCACTTCAATTTTTCTCCTTTTTTGAAAACTGGCGCGAGCTATTCGCGCCTGACGCCGCGCATTCTAAACCACAGATTGCTAATCAAATACAATTTAGAGAGTTTTTTTTATGCAATCTTCTGGGTTTAGTTTTGGCACACACTAGAACTTAATTCACTGTATTTCTATTCCAGGAACATAAAGGCGGATAATTAAGCTCGTGGATTTGTCGGCAACCTAGAGTTACAGTGACCAACCACGAGAGAACGAAAAATTAAAATAAACCTTAAATAGTTCGCAGGAAGCGAACCGAAAATAATAGTTTTTATTTTTTCGGTTCGTCTGAAGTAGGCTTATAAAGTCTCGAACTGATACGCTTATAGCCAACAAGGTCACTCGACTATATGCCCAATCGGTACGCACAGGATAGCCTTCTTAAACCGCACCGTCGTATTGCTATGGCCGAACGGAAAAGTCAATTTTTGCGGATAATGACAAAAGTTGATCAAGTTTTACTCAGGTAACTAAAACTTGATTTTTTCGTGTAGCCACAAGTGGTAGTTTCAGGTTGCAACACAAGTGACGAATGGAGACAAATGAGCAACAACATTACACTAGACGAAAAACGGTACGCCGAGAGCGAAGTAATCGCGTTGAGGCTGATTCCCGGCATTACCAATCGAATCACGCTTCATCGTAAGCGTAAAGCACGATTGATCGGTTTCTACCAAATCGGCAACAAGATATTTTATGGTGAATCGCACATCCGCGATTTTCTGGCGCAATGCGAACAAAAAGCAACAGGCGCAGCCCTTGCCGCGCCTTCTTCTCCCGATTCGCACGTGCCACCGCACGTTTCGGAAAGAACTTGATTAAGCATTCCTCGCCAAAGCCGCATTCATTCCCATTGCCGCCTTAGTCAATATCTGCTGCTGCGTTTCCGCGCTCACGCTCCCGCGCGGAGCCTGAATAACAAAGTGATTCACCACGCTTACGGTTTTACCCTGTTGCTGGTTGCGCGCCTCAGAACGCGGCATTGGCAATGGTTGAGAAGCGTTTGAGCCGCCGCCAAGCATATCAGCGACAAACCCTCCGTCGGCCATCTTACCGGCTGAAGCCAAAGCAGGGAGCATACGAAAGAACTCCGGTCCCAACTTTTCAACCGTAGCCGCGTCAGTCACGTATTCGCCGTCAGATAGCCACATCGGAATCTTGTCGTCGCGCGGCCCGCCCGGCCCTTTAATCATCTTGCCGACTGCTGCGTAACCGGCTGCGGTTCCCACATGGCCGCCGCTGCACATTCCACCGGCATCGGCAAAGGCAACCATTCCGCCGTCCTTCTTGTAACCTTGGGACATGCCAATAAAACCCGCAGGATAACCACCGCTCGGCTTGGCTCCACCACCGCCACCGCCAGCAATTCCGGCTCCGACTGCGCCGACTACCGCGCCCAGAATTGACCCAAGCAAACTCGGCCCCTGAGCCGGAGCGCACGCGCAATTGGCCATTTCCAGGTTGGATTGGGCGATCTTGGCCAATTCCTGCGCCTGTTTCTCGGCTGCGACCCGCGTGGCTTCGATGGTCTTGTTGCCCAGGTCTTCGATGTTCTTAGATAAAGTCTCTTTGTTGTCGACCAGATTCTTGGTAACCAATTTGCTGGCGTCTTCGCCGGTCGCACATGGGAGTGTTGGCGTTTGGCCGATTTTGAATATCCCAGCCAGCTTCCCGCTGATGGCCTTGGCCAGTGCCGCGCCGATGGTTTTCTCGCCGGTCAGGTTTTCGACAATGCTTTGCTGGACTTGCTCAAGAATGCTGGTGATAGTTGACCGGGCAAGTTCGCGTAAGGCCTCGCCGATTGTTTTTTGGCCGTAAACCAATGACTTCTCGAAGTCGTCAAAACTGTTGGTCAGTTTCTCGCGGATTGCCTGCACGTTCTGATCTTCTTCCAGTCCGGCGCCTCGCTGGCGTTCAATGTCCACGGCAATCTGAGCCGCTTTCACATAGTCGTTGGCCGCCAATGCCGCCTCGCGCTGGGTTTCCATCTCCGCGACTATGGCCTCGCGGTATTTGGCCTGGACTGCGATCTGCTGCCGCCGGGCGGTCACTTCGCTGATAATCCCCTGATTCAGTTCATTCTGGATTCGCGCCTGTTCCTGATCGGCACCGGCCCGGATTATCGCTTCCGTCTTGTTCGCTTCAGCCCCTCGCGCCTTGGCCAGTTCAATGCCGGTCAAGGTCTTGATGGCCTCAATCACGTCGGGACGGCCCTCACGGATGGCCAGCGCAATCTGGTCTGTAAATTTCTCGCCAATAGCTTTGGCCTCGGTCGCGTAGTCTTGATTGGTCGCACGCTGCGCTTCCAGAATCAAATCAGAGAACGAATCCTCCAGTGACTTGTTGGCCTTAATTTCATCGCGGGTTGTGGACGCAATCTGGCCGGAACGCTTGGATTGCAGTTCGGTGATTTTGCCTTCGGCTTCAATCTGTTTGGCCAGGTGTTTGTCGCGCTCAGCTTCCAGTTGGTTCTCGGCGTTGAGAATCCGATTGGTCTTGTCTTCCTGAATGGCCTCACGCTGTTTGGGCGTCTTGGCCTTGGCCAGCTTGGCGGCTTCCAGTTTGTTGATCCGCTCGATTTCTTTTTGCGTGTCGCCTTCAGCTTCGATTGCGCGTTGTTTTTCAACCGCAATAATTCGCTTTTGCTCGGCAATCTCACGGTCAATCGCTGTCGCTTCCAGCGTCAGGCGTTGGTCGTAATAAGCCCGCGTGTTGACCAGCCCATCGGCATACTGCATTTCCAGAATCTTGCGCTTCTCATCGGCCTCGGCCTTGGCCACGCCGATGGAGGCGCGCGCCGTGGATTCCTGAACGGCCAGTTCAGCGTCGCGTAATTGCCGAGTCGAACCGACGGTATCAACCGGCGTAATTGGCTCTGGCGCTGAAGATTTACTGCCTTTTTTTGCAGATACGCCTTTAACTCCGGCCTTGATTGCAGCGTTCTTTTTTTGCGTCGTACCGTCAAGCCTGCCTTGCAATTCCTCTTCAATGGCCAGCGCATTGGCAGCATCCCGGTTCGTTACCGCGCTGGCTGCTTTACGCCGTTCCTCATTGATACCAGCCGCAGCCGCTTGGCCGCCAGCAAACCCGTCACCCAATGCAGAGCCTGCCGGATTCTTACCGGCCAGCACTGCCAATGCAAACCCTTTCAACGCGCCAGCGGCAATGCGAGCGCCGTCAACTGTCTTGGCAAACAACTCAGCAAGCAAACCGCCAACTGAAATAATGCTTGGCGCGATTGAAACCAATGCGTGTTCGACTGACTGGATTGCCTTCACCAGTTCCGGCCCCATCTCGTTGGCGATTTTGATTTTTAGTGCATCGCCGGTCGCGCCTAAAATAATGAATTCATTGTTGACAGCTTTTGCGCCGTTGGCCACGTCGTCGGAAAGTTTCAGGCCGAGGTCGTCCATACGGTCGCTCAACTCATCGCCGGTCTTGGCCATTGTCGCAAACGTAGTGACCAGTTCGGCTCCGCTCTCACCAGCCACGGCGGTCGCCACTTTTGCCCTTAAAACTGGGTCTTCAATTTTGGCTATCTGCTTGAACAGTGATTCAAATGCAGCTTTAGGATTATCAGCGGCCTGCTTGGCGCTGATACCGAATTCCTGGAAGAGTTTACCGAGTTCTTTGTTGCCGTCAGCCGCTTCGCCGAATTTCTCTTTTACAGCACTGAGTCCAGAAGTGAACTTGTCCAGGCTGCTACCTGATTGCTCAGCCAGGATTTTATATCTGGTCAGTTCACTGACAGCCAGCCCCGTACTGTTGGACATATCGGCGAACTTTGCGCCCAACTCTCCACCCTCTCGCGCCAGGCTCACCATCTTTGACGTGACGGCTGCAATTACTCCGATGGTGATAGCGCCAACCGCAGCAACTGCGCCGAAAGCCAAACCAACCGCGCCGCCAGCCGATAAACTGGACACTTTAAGGTTGACCATTGATGTGGCCAACATGTTGGCCACATCTCCATCAATGCCGAACGATTCTATGATTTCAGACGACACGGACTCGATTGATTCTTTCAGGATTCCGTTTGAGGCTTTTACTTTCTTGCTGGTGTCTTCGTGTGTGCGAGCAAGCTCTGTTCCGGCTTTTTTGGCATCATTACTGGCTCCGCGAAATTGTTCACGGAACGCCGACATTGACCCGCTAACCAGTCCAGCAGAAAACTCCTTGGCGTTGTAAGCCAATTCCTTCAGGCGTTGGGCAAAGTTTTTGGACTCAGCACCTGCGCCTCGCGCCGCGTCGCCGGTTTTGTTGAAATGCTCGCGTATCTCAGCCATTGCACCGCTGAGAAAGCCGCCTGAGAATTCTTTGGTGTTGTTGGCAAGATCGCGGAGTCTGTCCCCAAGATTCTGGGCTTCTTTGGCTGTGGCTTGAATTGGCTGAGAGCTACCGTCGAATGCTTTCTTAATAACACTGCCGCTGGTTTCGGCGCTTTTGGCTACTTGTTTTTGCTGGGCGTCGAACGCGCGCAGATTGGCCGTGGCCTCGTCAATCTTGACCTCGATTATGGACTCAAGTGTTGAAAGCTGAACGGCCATTATTTATTTGTCTATCCCAGACAGTCAGCACATCGCGCCTGGATTCGCTCCATTAACTTGCCGCAGTCAACGCAACAGCAAACCCGGCGGCGTTTGTAGTACCGCTGCTGCTTGCGTGCCAGTTGACGCTTGTAGGCCTCAGTTTTGCTCAGTTTTGATCTTGTCAGCATTGGTTTGCGTGATTGAGGCACACAAACTTGTTTTAATTATCGCCTACCCAAAGTCCGGCCCGAAAGCCAGATTCTGAGCGTTCTTCACGAGTCTTATCCACCGCACGTCGCGCATGCTCATCGCTCGAATCTCATCAGGCGTCTTATGTAGCAATAATGAGACTTCGTAAATTTCAAGTTCTTCCGGCGCTTTACCTAACCGACCTGACTCTTGATAAAAAGTCTGCAAATCGGCTAGGTCGTCGAGTTTGGGAACGTAACCCGGAAATGTTCACGGCTCATCTCTTTCAAGAGCTTAACGTCCATCTTCAGCAGATTCCGCAGCGTAATCGGCAGCGGTTGGTCGTCGTCGCCTACCACGTCCCAGCCAGTCAGGAAACCAAAGACTTCCTCGACAATCGGAGTCCGGCTGACAACTTCCTGCACTTGTTCGTCTGTCAGGTCATCAGGTTTGACATTCAACAGGAAGGCCAACCGTTCGGCCTCGGCCTTCGCTTTCGCTTCTGACGCTGCCGGGTCGCTGGGCGACGGGTCTAGGTCTGCTGGCGGTGTCGGCGGCGGAGAATAATTCATGCCAGCCCATTCGCCAGCCGTGACGATGCGATGCTGAAAGGTAAGCGTCTCTTCCTGTGGTTGATTATTGTCGCCGAGTGTGACGACCGTGAGCGTGATGGAGCCGACGGGGTTGAAAAGCTTCTTGGCCTTGATTGGCATTGTGCAAAGTCCTTTTGTTACGAATAAACCAATGGCCGCGAGTGCGTTGCTGGGCGCGCGCCCACGGCCATTGCCTTCCCCGCAGCCAGTCGTCAGATTACAACGCCGACACGGTATTTTTCAAGGTGATCTTGATTGGCCCGCCCAGTGACGAGTCTGACACAAACTGATTGGCGATTTCGTAGGCGTAAACGCCCTTCACGTTTCGGCGTTCTTTCGGAGTGGCACACTTCACAGCCATATCAATAGTCAGCGTGTACCTGTGTGAGCCAGTGATGACCGCGCCGATGGCTTCGTACCGGAAGTAGTAAGTCGGCTTCGATGACACGTTGTAGCTGTTCATGAATGAGATAACGTCAGTGTTTTTGATTAACACCGTTGTCGCACTCATCGCCTCAACCGCAATTGCCACTGCGTCTTTGAAGCTTGGGTAGTAGGTGCAAAGCACTTTTACCATTTCTCGAATCTTGGGAATGGTAAGCCCCAATTCCAGCGCGTCGCAGAATTTGGTCGTGCCGATGGCACCGTAACTGGAATCAATGAACAGATTGACCTGGTTCTTGGAAACTGGCTGTTGCGTGATAGTTGAGTAACTGGAAGCTCCGCCAGCCGTTAGTGTGCTGATAACCGTCGCAGGCGATGAGCCGCCAGTCAGTGAATCACTGGAAGTGATAGCCGCCACGTTGGTCGCGCCCAGTGAATTGACAAAGTGAATCGTAATCGTGCCGTCCGGCAGGCCGGAGCCGTAAACCTGAACGGCCTGATCCGGGATATTCGACAGCGCCCAAAGAGCAGCCTCAATGTCAGCAGCCGAAGCGTTGTAGGCCAGGGCTGAAGTCGTCTGTCCGGCATACGTGAGCGTGAACGTTCCGCCGGTTGGCGCTCCGGTGATGGTCAACTGCTGGGCTTCGTCGCTCAGCGTTGCGCTGATCGGCCCCTCGTTGTCTTCGATTGCATAACCAAAACAATCGCCGCTGACTTCCGCCGTGTCGTCCGACAACTTCATGTCGAAGCTGTTGAAATACATTCCGGGAACTAATGCCGAAGCCAAAGTGTCGCCCATGCGCGCGCTGAAGGTCTGCGGCGTGCCAAAGTTGCTTTCCGTTGGCGTCCACGTCCATACGTAAGCCGACCCAGCCGGGTTCGTCGGCGAGACGACGCCGAACAAACCTGAGAAAATATATGCCAGTTCGTTGTAGTCAATGGCAGCTTTGTACTTTGGCTCGCTCCATTCACGGTGCTTTACACCTGAGCCGGGCACAAGCTGGCCGCTGGGCCGGTAGAACTGGTCGTCCTGAACTCGCTCAAATTCGATTGAGAGCGACGGGAACCGCTTGAGCGGCATCACCGCTGCGCCGATGACCGTCTCTGGAGAAAGATAGAGCTTTTGTGCTACGTCGGCTCTGCTGGCTGCCATGATTGTTTACTCCTGTTTATGGTGCGGGGTAGGCGTCAATTTGAAAGACGCTGCCCGCGTGGTTATAAAAATGGGGCGTGCCGGGCCGGGGTTCGGTGTAATTCACCGGCGATATTCCTCTGCCAGAAAACAAAAAGCCGCCCAGCGTTGCCGCCGATTGCTTGCCGATTACTTCATCAAAACGGTCAAGAGCGACGATTTGGGCGTCAGTCGGATAGCCCTCGGTGACGATCTTTATCAAGTAATCAGCCCTCGTCAGTAACCGGCATTCGCCGACACCTTGAAGGTAATAACTGCCGGGGCGCATCGAAAAGACCACAAAGGGGTAAGCCGCGTAGCTGGCACCTATCGGCGCAAAGTCTTTCCAGATTCGCGTGCCGACCAGCGCGGCCAGCGCCGAGTCGCCCGTTAATTGCGCCAGAATCCAGGCTTCGATCTTTGGGATTGCGTTCGCATCAACGGCCATAATTCTTTACTTCTCAGCCAGCCAAAATCAGTCTCACTCGCTCGTTATAGGCTGGTCGTACCATTTCGATTGCCTTTGACCAATATGGTCTGGGTGCGATATTGCCACCGCCAAATTCCAAAATCACCGCGTAAGGCGCTCTCGTTCCGCCGATGCTCACCAACGTCCGGTAAGCTGTTTCCTTCTTGAACTCGAAGCTGGCAATCAACTGAGCTTCATCAATTGCGGGCGACTGACCCGGAGCCGATGCCTGATGTTCGCGGCCCGGACGTTTGTACACTCTGCCGCTTTTGGGTTCCGAGAACTCAGCCAGCAACGCGCGGCCAAAATCTGTCAAAGAATCATCAACCGCTCTTTCGGCGCGAGCCTCAATCTGGGAGATGAACGCCGGGACTCTGCTGGTCAGCGTAACGGACACTTACTCTCCGGCTGGCGCTTCACGTGGAACCTTGCTCTCGGCAGATTTCAGTTTCGCCTGTTCAGCGGCGAAAGCCGGGTCAACTGCGCCAACAACGTGAGTCATGATGTCGTACTTTTTGTAGCCGCCGACAATCTCCTGAACTTTGGGTAGACCGGCGCTGATGACGGCCTCGTATTCGCCGACCACGTTGCCTTTGTCGTCTTTCTTGACCAGCACAGCCGCTTCCGCAGTGCCTTTTTCAATCTTGTCTTCAGCGGATTTCAGGTTGTTGGCGATGCCGTTTACTCTGTCGGCGTTGGCAGGTTCGGTGTGAATAAAAATGGTTTTCATAAATTACCTATTTCAAAATCAGATAGAAGTTTTCGCTTACGCTGTAGCTCTCGGTCGGCGACGGCGTGGCCAGCAAATACTCCGAGCCATTGACTACGATCTTTGAGTCCGCCGTAACCTCAACCGCAAATTGGAGCCGGAGCATAAACAGGCTGCCAGGTTTCGGCGTGTCCATAAACATTCGGTAGCTCTGTTTGCTGGCCTCTGTCAGTAAGCACTTAACCGTCACTGCGTCTCCGGCGTTGTACGTGACAACCTCGCCGCCGCGCGTGTCTTTGGTGATAGTCGGCTGCGTGATTGTTGCCGTGTCCGGGTAAATTCGTTGCGACTCCTGCCGCATCAGCCCCATTGGAACGATATAACCCATAGCCTATTCGCTGCTCAATTCGTCGGTCACGGTGATGCCGATAAACGGTGATGCCGGAGCGCCAGTCTGCCGAGTAAAGCTCGGCTGAACTCGGTCAGTGTCGGCCTCACGCGCATTTTTGTCTGCGATTGAGATTCCGCCAGCGTACACGCCGCCAGCCGCCGCGCCGGAACTCCCGTTGCCCATCGTTGCGCCGCGAGCGCGTAAGCCCGCTGCTCTGGCTCGGTACTCTTTAGCCGCGTCACCAAACGTCACGCCGTCAGCGCGCATTCCCTGAGTCCGTCCCAATAGCGTAGCAATCGAATCCGCGATGCTGGCCGCCGCCAGGTACAGGTTCGGCCATTGCGTGATTTCCCAGGCAATGGCCGCGTCTGTTACCAGAGGTGCGGTCGAGTCAAGGTCGCCAACCAGATACCGAATAATGTCTCGGTCGCTGGTTGCTGGGCTGTCGGTGTTCGTCCAGGCCATAGTTATTAGATGACAACGTATTCAACGTAAAGATTGCCAACCAGCCCCGTAGCATCGCCGGACGCTTCTTTGATTGTCACCCATTTACCAGCGGCCAGTTTTTGGATCGCCTTACCGTTGGTTCCGGCATTGGTGATGTTGTCGGCGCATATCGCAGCCGAGCCGCTATCAACGCCATCAATCAGGTTATCACTGGCAGTTGTTGCGCTGGTTGCCGTCGTGCCAATGTCCGTGGTCGAAGCGCCTGTGCTGTCAGTGGTGACATCGAATATCACCCTTGTAATCGCAATCGCTCCGGCTTCCGGGTTTTGCCAGTTCAGCACTCCGGCATGCAGCAACGCGCCGGAAATGGCTTTTACGGCCACCTTCGGAGCGCGGTCAAACGTGACAGTCCCAATGGCCGCAGCCAGTGTGTTCAGGACGGTCATCACCGCACTGGTGAGCGACACGCCGCCGATGGTCAACTTACCAAAAAGCCCGGTTCCTCTGGTTACTCGATTTTTCATTGAATCTCCATTTGCGCTTTCGCGCCTCGCTTGTTAATAGCGGGAATCACCATTGCCAGGCGTGTGCCCGGCAATGGGTTGGTTACTGTGCTGCTGGTTTAGACTTGGCAGCCGAAGGTGCTGGTTTCGCTGGTGGTGCAGGTTTGGTTGCCTGATGCTGTGACGGAGCCGGGGCAGTGACAGGCGCAGTAGCCGCTGGCACAGGTGAAGACCTTTCAATCTTCGCAGCCTCCATCGCCTCTTGCGCTGCAATCTCAGCTTCAGTCAGCTTTTCCAGATACCGCTGGTCAACCAACTTATCCAGAAGCTTCCAGCCTGTTACGTCCACCAGGTCGCCGGGCGTGAGATGATCCACGCCCGAAATGCGCCGCAATACGCGGTGTGTCTTTGCCATGATTATTCCTTTTTCGCTTACTGTAACCTACAGGTACTAAACAACTTAGGCCACGGCGCCATTGAAAAAATATCCAAGCGGGGCGGAGATGACCTTGTTGGCGAAAGCGGTCGAGCCTTCCACGCGGTCAACTTCCAGGCGTTCGATCCGGAAGCGTTTGATGGCAATGTTCGTTCCCATTCCGCCGCTCACGCCGCGCCAGGCGAAGGTGTAACCAGCCGAAGGAACCAATACGCCAGGATTTTTCGCCACGTGTAGCAACAGAGCGTGCTTGCCGTGGATGAAGTCGAAAGCGTTGGTTTCACCTTCCAGCGAAGTGCGCTTGACCGACTTGGCCACCAACACGCGCTCAACGTCCAGAATCTTGGCCAGCAACGCAGCGTTGACGTTCTCCGGGCTGGTGTATTTGATCTGGTCGCGGAAGTCCGGGTGACGCATCAACTGGCGATAGACCTTGTAACCCAGAACGAGCGTGTTGGCCTCGAAACCAGTGTTTTTCAGGATCGTTTCTTTGCCAGTGTCAATGTCGGTCAGTGGGTCGCTCGACGTGTAATCTGACCAGAGATTGGTTGGCGTCAAATCGGTTGACCAAACGCTGGTGGTGAAGAAATCTGTCACCCACTGGTTTTCCTGGCGCTGCATCAGCGTCTGAGTGATGAACTCTGTCGCCTCACGGTCGAGGCTGATTGGGTCGTCGGCATTGTTGCGCGTGTCGTCGTCAACGTCCTTGTGAAAAGAATACTTCTCACAAGCATACGAGTCGGTTGAGACTGGGTAGCCGCTACCGGCGGATTCCGTTCCAGCCCGGCGCTTCTGCGCGTCATCGGCCAGCCATTGTCCCAGCGGGTAGGTGAAAAACAGATCGCTTTTCTTGTCCACCGGGATCATCGGAAATACTTTGTCCCAGACGAAGTTGTTGGGATTCTGCAAGAACGCGACGCTGATGTTGGTCAACGGGCGATTTACGTGAACTTGTGCTTGTGACGGTTGCGGCATGGCGCAAAACCCTCCCTTTCAAAGCGCAAGGTGGCAAATCGCAGGTGGCTGTTTGAGCAAACCGGCGGCGAGCTTGGCGAGATTTAAGTTGTCAGTGTTTGGCCATCGCCATTGATGGCCTCTTCAAGTCTTTCAATCGCCTGGCGGGACGCCCGCAAGACGGATAGCAGCGTGCGACGCTCAGCCGGGGCCAAAGGTTCGGACTGCTTCAGAAGCTCACTCACAGCCGTTGTAAGTCCGGCGCGATGGCGCTTGACCTGTCCCGTTAGTTTATCAGCTTCTGAAGTTGCCAAATCTCTTAAGCTCCGCGACCAATGTTCAGGCAGCTAAACGCGACCGTGGCGTAACCGCCAGCCGCGCTGTTGTCTTTCAGAACTCGCCCGACCACGTACTCGGTGGTGTCGGTGCCCGGCGTCTTGGCGTCGGCCTGACCGTCTGCGGAAGTCCCGATGAAGTCGCCAATGGCAAGATCGGCGTCGCCCTGGACTTTTGAGATTCCGGCCATCATCACGATAACGGACAGCCCAACGGTCGCGCCGTTGGAAGACTCCTGCAAGATGCCGACCGGCTTATCGGTCGCGCCAGTACAAACCACAACGCGACCATTGGGGTCGAGTTTGACGAACTTGTACAGCACTCCGGCACCCGAAAGGTCTTCGCCTTGCTCGAACGTGACGTTAAACAGTGGCATTTCCCAAGCCATGTGTTTTCTCCTTCAAGTGCCAGCGTTGGTGTTTATTCAACGCTGGCGAATAAGTGACCGGCAAGCCGGGTTTACGCTGAAGCCTGATTGGGCAGGCCCGGCGTGCTTAATTACCTTCGGAAGCCTGGTATTCAGCGTAAAGCTGCGGCTGGTCTTTCAGCACAAGGCTGATGGCCATTGCTTCGGTCAGAGTTTTGTCGGTCTCCATTCTGGACTTGGCGATACCGACAATTTTGCCCCAAGGCGTTCCATCTCCGCCCGCACCGCCTCGGCCTTTCTCGGCAAACAGCAGTGAGCTTTCGGCCAGAGCCGCGCTCTGGCGCTGGGTTTCCATGTAGAACTTGATTTCTTCGGAGTCTTCGCCGAAGGCTTTGGCCAGCGATTTCATGTGCGCCACATGCTTGGCGAATTCGCCAACGTATGCGTGCTTGTTGTCTTTGGACTTGCCTTCAACCTCTTCGGTGAACTTCAGGGTTTCGGCTTCGTCTGTCAGTCTGGCGTTGGCCTCGCTGAGCTTCTTAACCTCGGACGCCTGAATTTCGGCAGCCTGTTTGTTGGCCAGATTCTCAGCTTCCAAGGCCAGAAGTTTGGTTTCCAGTTCGGCGAACTTCAGAGCGTCCACCGTTGGCTCGGCTGCTTTAATCACTGTTTTTTCAACCGGGGCTTCCGGCGGCGTTTCGATTTTTTCTTTCTCTGCCATTAGTGCTGGCTCCTTATAGGTTTGGATTCCCGGCTGACTGGCCGGTTCAGACGGCAAAAGCGCCGTGAAGAAAAATAATTGTGGTTCATTGCTGGCGGGCAGCGCGTGGTCGAGCGTTTCCAGGCCGCGCTCACTGGCCACCAACGGACGAAGGTGTTTGTCTTTGAAGAACGGGCGCACGGTCATCGCAGCGCCGCGAATAACGTCTGTCAGTTTCTTGCCGTCCGGCGATTCGCATTCGTCTGCCCACTCCGGCGAGATAAACCGAAACCGGTCTTTCTCGATGGCCTCTTTGCCAAGGTCTGTCCAGCTTACGCGCGCGTCAATCGAGCCGTCGTCGTTCTGCCGGGCTTCTTCAATCCAGCCGAAAGCCCCTTCACTGCTGGGCGCGTGTTCTGTGTTGATCGGCAGTGAGCTTTGATAAATCTTCTTGTTCACGCCGTCTGCAAAGTTGGCGTTACGCGCTTTTGTCAGCTTGATTTCGCCGTACTTGGGATGCTTGTACTTGCCGGGCTTCGGCAGCAGCGGCATCCAGTCCGGCGCTTCCGCGAAGTCGTGTTCAACGAATAAGCGCCAGCCTTTTCCTTCAGCGCAGAGGTCGGCGACCTCGCTGGCCGTGACCGGCACGTAACTGATTTCAACCTCGACCGGCGTTCCAAAGTCGTAACCGTCTGCTGTGTTTTCCTGAAAAGGAATCTTGCAGAGTTCGCCGGTTTTACAATCTTCGGCAATCACGTAGTCAGAGAAGACTTCGCGGCACCAGTATTTGCAATCCGGCCATTCGCCGGGTTTCTGATTGGGAATTTGCGCCCAGGCGCGGAAAGCCGTTTCAATCTCGCGCAGCATGGCCGTTAGGCTTTCATTGCCTTCGGACATTCGCTTATCTTTTAGTTTTTCTTTAACTCTGGCAGCATCATTTAATCGCTGGCGGACAACGGTGGTATTTTTCGGATTAAATACGACTAACTGGTTACCGTTTTTCCCTGTGATATGGATTGAGTCATACCCCTTGGTAGGTAGAAACGATTCTGGTGTATCATTATCCTTTGCACCCAAACTGTCCATCAGTTTTCCAAGTCCGCTCACGCCTTGAACTTCTGCTGGGTTTTTGACATTCGTGTACACCCGAAATTCTAGGTCATTATGAGACAGCGTACCCGAGATGCCGCCTGTTTTGCTTGTTAGATATACGCCACTTCCATAAATCTTGTCAGACGGCGAAAGTCCTGATTTTTCAATTGAATCAAAATCCTCGCTTCGCGTCTGATGGAAAAACACTTGCCCCTCATATTTACCGCCTTTAGAAAATTCTTGGGCAGCAGTCTCAGTTACTGCGCCATCTTTGTTGTCTTTAGCGCAAGTGTTACCGGGTGCAAATCCACCCTTGCCGGTTCCACAGTTCTCGGCCATCTCAATGTCATCGTCTTCGTCGCCAGGCAGTGATTCCTTGTAAAGTTCATCGTTCATTGCGGCCAGCTTGGCTCGCTCGGCCTTGGTCATTCCGCCAGCGTGAGCGGCAGCGGTTTTCTTGAACGCTGCAATCTCTTCCTCACTGTACCGCTCCATCATCGAAACCATCATCCGCTGCATGAAATGCGCGTTCGGCGTTTTCTTCTTGGCCGTTTTCTTGTCACCGCCCATTGGGGCCGGAACGTGGACTGCGCCGGGGCCGGGTTGTGACATTTCTTTTTGAGCTTGAAGCATAATCTTTACCTGTTTATCGTCTTGGTCGCTGAAAACTACGTGGTCAATTGTGACCTGCTCGCCTTCCAAGAAGTTGTCATCTGCATATTTACTGCCTACTCCCGATTTCACGTAGGCGATGGTCGCATGCGGCTGATAGCCGGAATGCGTTTGCGTGTTTTCAAGATTACTGCCGAGAAGTTCATTGAGTGCGACTAACCCTGCTCCTTCCACGCTCACCTTTACCACGTCGTACTCGTCGCTTTCAAAAAGAGAAGTCTTGCCCAGCGTGACAACTACAGGCTCTTGACCGGCTAAAACCCTTTGAACGTCTTCGGCGTTTCCCGTGTGCAGCCCGTAGCGAACCGTGATGTGGGGTTCCACCTCTCTGCCGTCGTCGGCTAGGTCTTCATCGGGAATTGCACCAGCAAATGCCTTGATCTTTTTAGACAGCGACTTGGGCAGATTGAATTGCGTGGTTGAAAACTTATGTTCCGCGCCTTCAAATACCTTTGCTGTGCCTGTTGCCGTCATACTGTTTTTTGCTGCTACTCGAAAAACAAAAAACCGCGATTCCAGCCGGTGAACTTTCACCAAACTTTAATCGCGGCCTGTGCCTTTCTGGCGTTGACCTTATTCTTTTGTTCTTCGGGGGCTAAACTTTGGGGCGGAACGCTGAGCGTAATCGCTGTCCCGCGTAGGAGTGTACTATAAAAGCATTAAAGTCAACAGCGAAAATCAGCATCAAAGGATGTGCCCGCAATTTTTACATTTCGGCGGGTGTCCGAGAATCTCGTTGTAATAAGCCCGAAGCTCAGCCCAGCGTAAGCCAATGAGCTTCTCGTATAGCGCGCGGTCTGGGTGTTGTTGAATGACCGGCGGCGATTCCTGTTGCCCGGTGGCGGCCTTCACCAAGACGGCAGCATGTTTAGGTTTCTCGTTCTGTTGTTCTTTTTCTTTCATGAGAAGATCACACGCGCTCCGGCCAGTGCCAGGTGTTTTCAATCGGCTGGCCAGTTGGGTTCATCACCACATTCCGAGCAACGTGGCGCGAATTATCATCAAACCATTGAAGGTTGACGACGCCTCGGCCAGCTTCAATGACACGGGTCACAATCGCTGCATGGCAGGCAAGCGGATAAACACTGCCTGGTGAATTGTAATCTGGGTAAGTGAAGTGAACAATGCGACCGACCGTAACATCTTCCATTGGTATAGAATTCTCCTATTGGTATTCCCAACTGCATTTGCAGTTGATCAAACATTCCCTCGACCCGATTTCAGGGAGTGAGCCGATTGGTACAAACCCAAGCCCCGCATCGGCAAGGCATTCATCGCAATGCTCAGCCGGTGATAACACCAGCCGGTACATCTCAACTCCGGCGGCTTTCGCTCTTGCTGCTTTGGCCCGTTGGTAGGTCGTCATGACTGCCTGACTGTATAGCCGGGCGCGCGCCACGGTACGAGCGCCGAGCGGGATTTCCTTGTTTTCAATTTGCAGGGCGAAAGCTCTCAAATACGAATACTGCTTTCTCAACACCGCACCAAGCTGGCCGGCAGCTTTCGCGTCCAGCTTCCCGCCGTTGGCCAGCATCGCCGCAGCCCTGTGCGCGGCTTTTATCTCGGCCTTCATTGCTTCGTGCCACGCCGAGACGTTGATCTTTCCGTCAATCAGCCGTTGCGTCAGTTTGCCGATTTTCTCTTTGCTGGAATCTACGGCAGCCTGAAGTCCGGCGCGCACGCGAGACTCCGGCACCGCGCGGCCTGTCTTGGTGTAGGCGTACCGGCTGCGCGACGCTGACCATTGGTATTTTGCTTTTGGTTTTGGCAAATCAATTCTTATATTCGGCGGCAATTGCTATGGCAGATGACGCTGGGAAAGAATCACAACCACGAACCAGCACAAAATTACCGACCTCTTGCCCAATTTCAAGTGACTTGACTGCCACTCCAATAGGTTGCTGGTCGAGTTGAGCGCGCATGACAAATATATCGCCCTTCCAGTTAAGGTGTGGCACTGTAAAGGCTACTAAGTCACCGCGTTTTATTTTTTCACCAGCAAGTGCCCTCGCGTCTGGGTAAAAATCGCCCAGTGTTATCCGCTCATCGAACCCATAGACCGGCTTGCTCGTTTCCACCCTTACAGGCGGAAGCGACGGCATTGCCGGTTTCGCAGGGGTAGCCACCCAGCCGAGCAGTGGGACGGGTGCAAGTGATTGCAGGAATGTTCTGCGTGTGTTTTTCATTCAATTTCCTCCGCTCTCAATAGCTCAGCCGTTTCCGTGTCGTGTTCCTCTGCCCAGCGCAGCGCGTCTTCGTCTGTGCCAATATCAACCGAGACTTCAGCCATATACTTCGGCTCATCGTTGACAAGGCGAACGACCGGCTGTGCAGTGGTGGAATTACTGCGAGCCGGTTTAGCCGTAACGTCGCCGAATTTCCAGAAGCGATTACCCTTCATCTTCTTCGTCCTCCGGTTCTTCTTCCTTTGCTGGTTTGTTCTTATTCTCAGGCACGCGCCCGGCAACAGGTTTCTTTTCAGGCTCCTTCTTATCCGGTTTATCCTGTTGATCTTGATGCTCGCTGACCGGGAAAGATGCCTGACGTTTCAAGTGATCTTCGAGTTGGCCGTCTTCGGTCGGGAATACCAGCGCACCGGCAGAGGTCAGCTTGCTCACATACTCGCCCAAAACGCCAAGGTCTTGAGTCTCTACGTCGCCGTGGTGCAACTGCGGCAGCAACTCAGGCTGGAATGCGTTCAGGTCGCCCAGCCTCGGCACGGCGCAGCGATTGATAACGTCACAGATGGTATCAAGGAAACTGCCGAGAGCGGTGATGAACAACTCGGTCTTGGAGTCGGCCAGCGCGAAAGAACCGACTTTCTGGTGGCCGAGTAACAGGAAGTCCATCATCACCGACATCAGCATCCGCTGGTCGAGTCGCTGGATTTTGGCTTCCATGTCCACTGGCCGCGTGGAGCCGGTTCCGACAAGCTCGAAGGCGTAAAGCGGGTTGCCGTTAGCATCGCAATCGGATGGCACGAGCAATCCCATCTGCTCATCTTTGCGGATGTTTGTTACTACCTTCTGGTAGTTCTGAAGTACCTGATATTGAGCAGTCCCGGCTGCCGCGTTGATAATCTCAGCAGGGAGCTTGAACATCGGCAATCCAGCCAGGTCGCGTTCAACGCCGATGCCCTCGAATCGCTGGTAATTTGTGCGAAAGAACCAACTCGACCACGCATTCCTAAGTATTGATTTACCCTCTGGGTTGTTGTTCTTCAGCGTGGTGCGAAACAACAATAACTTTTCCATCGGTATGCGAATCCAATGCCAGTCAGGCGGCGACAGTTGGTGCATGGCCAGCACTTCGCCGGTCTCGGTGAAGTCCCACTTCTCGATTGTCTCTTGCCCGCGCAACGGCCAGTGATTCCAGCCGATAAGCCCATCGTTGAATTTTGATATTGGGGATTTTGAGCCGGGGTTCATTCCCTTGCGGCGCTTGTAAACTAACTCCAACGGAGCGAAGCCCCAAGGCAGGAAGGACGAAATCTCGGCCAGTGTGTCTTTCCACGTTCGCGCCATATCCTGAAACAAAGCCGATTCGTAAAAGTCTCGGTACTCCAAAGCCTTCGGCGAATCGTCGGCGGCGACGAACGTAAACTTCACTTGGCGAATCAGGTGTTCAAAACCAAACAGGAGAGCGCCCAGCGTGGTGTCGGTCTGCATCTCTTGGCAGACCTTACGCCAGCGATGGCCGGACAACGCGGGAACGGTTTCCTGAAAAATATATCCAGAATAAAATTGAAGGCCAGACCTGCCGAGTTCGCTTGTTGGATTGTAGTCGTCGTTTTCTTGGTCAGCCATTTGGTTTTCCTGTTGGGTTATTCGTCGTCCTCATCATTACCTTCGTAATCCCACGCGCTGCCGGTGGTCATTGATGGCGGGGCTGCGACCGGCGCGACATTGGCAAACAGTGTTCGACTGCCGCAGGCTAACACAAAGCCGTCGCCGTCGTCAGGCGATTCGTGGTAATCATCCTTGAATTTTTCTTTCGGCACAAGTTGTTTTACGTCCAGCCGGGTTTTGCCTGCCGATGTTTTTATGACGTAAGTGTACTTCCGCTCGCATAGGTCGCGCTCAAGTTTCGGCGGCGGGTTCTTGATTCGCAAGACCTTCACAGCCTCGGCTGCGTAGGCGTAAAGCTCGGTGATGGTGTTGGAATACTTTTCTTGATCCCGCGCTGTACCGTTGAAATGAACCTCGGAAATCTTAAATTCTTTCAGCCTGCTTGTGTCTTGGAGTTCAGCATCGCGTCTCAGGTTGTCCACGAAGTTGCCGTATCCGCCGCCAGCGTCAGCGCGAAGATGGATTCGCTTTACGCCAAGCCCAATCATCTTCAGGCAGGCTTTTTTGGCTATCCGGTAATACTCGTAACTGTCCTGCTTTGAGATTTCATCTTCCTTCCATATCTCACCGGCATGTCGAATGTAGAGCGTTCCCTTGTCATTGCCATACCGAGCGGCGTCAACTCCGATAAACGCCTCATCAGGGTCATCGCCTGAATATGGCTCCGTTCGAGTGCAAGCTGATTCAAACCGACCCGGCGGACAGAAGGTGTCGTCTGTTCCTTTGGATGATGCGATTCCGTGAATTCGCCAGAGAAATTCCAGTGATGGCCGGTAAATGATTCCCGGCTGCCACGGCAACTCAAAGGTGTACTCATCTGGGCTGTGTTCGTTGACAACTTCGCATTCATCCAGCTTGTCCATCACGTATTGGCGGCGCACTGCGCCTGGGATGATTTCTCGGTCTTGCATGACATTTGGGTGGTCAATACAGGAAATTCTGAAGTTCGCAGTGGTTTCCTGTTTACGGATTTTATGAGCCGGGCAAACAGTTGTGCGCGGGTTTCTCAATACCAGCACGATGCAGATACCGCCGCTGGCCATTGATGACACCGCGTCGAAGATGAACTTTGGAATACCTTCGGCTTCGTCCAGCACAAACATCAGGTACTCGCCATGCTGACCTTGCGCGCGCTCCGTTCCTGTTCCGTGGCTGTTATTGGTCGCCTTACCTTTGGCAAAGTGGTTCGGCTTGTAATTTATCTGCGGAACGCCTTCCAACACCTTACCTGGCAAGCCACGCCCCTCGCGTTGTGTGCGAATTTCCTTGAACAACAAATCATTGATCTGCTCTGACGTTGGCGCGAAGCAGTAGATGATAGAAGGCGCGAAGTTGTCAAAGAAGTGAGACACCATCCCTGCCCCAAGGCAGGTTTTCCCAACTGTGTGCCCCGCGTCTACGCTGATCCAGTTCTGAATCACCTGTCCAGGCTGCCAGTATTGAAGCTGATCGGCTTGCAATCGCCCATTCTCAAAATCCCGCCGCTCGTGTTGCTGCCGGAGTGCCAGAGCGTAGGCGTCCAGAACCTGCTGTTGGCCGGGGCGTTCAGTTGTGCCGCTCCACGGTTGCCAACCCAGTTGCTCTTTGATGTATTTAGCCGGGTTGAATCGGTAGGTTTTTGATTTCTGGTCTAGTTGCGTGAGCGGCGGTGGTGACTGTTGCACGGCGCTTGCCTTACAGTAGAGCCATGCATTGTATGCCTGGCTGTCGCTTGTGGTGGTTTCACTCAACATTTCGGATATTCAACAAAACAAAAAGCGCGCGCCCGGAAAAGCAAACGCACTCTGGTCTTGCATCCCTGTTCCTCCAAATCACGATCACTGCCGGGCACGCGACCAGCAGTGTAATCGCCAGTGAGTGAAAAACAAAGCTCAGTCAGCTTACCTGCGCGGTTTCTCTGTGTAGACGACGGCGGCAACAACAGCGCAAACCGCGCCGAAGCCGCAGCCAGCCATAATCAACAGAAAGTACCAGTCAATGTTTGGCATAAAAACACCTCGTTATTTAGTTTCAGTGTGAGTGCAAAAAAAATACGGCGCAATGTGTTAATCACATTGCGCCGCTTTGAAGGCTAGTTTATCAAAATTGGAACCAAAAGGTTCAGAACACTGTGGATTGTACACAGCGGCCAGGCTTCAGGCAAGCGTTTTCGCTTTTCTTTCTCTGGGTTTCCGTGAGTTCTCTCGCACTGCTTTGAACGGGCTGATTTCGTGCAAAGCTTGGCGGGCGGCGTTTAACGCTGCCACCTTTTCAGCTAGCGGTAATGAACGCTACGCACGTCATAATGGCCACAACTCTATGTTTCATTGCTTTCTCCTTGTTTTATTAGTGTTTCACCCGGTTCACCTGATGATTTCACTGGATCGGGCGCACGTTTTTCGTGCTTATATCCCGCTGGTTTGTGGCCGACAGGCTGATACGCTTCAACCTCCGCGCGAGAAACCAGCAGCGTTGCGCCAGTAATGGGCAATGAGTAGCGATTCAGTTTCCCTGCTGCCACGGCTTCCCGGATCGCGTTCTCGCTCAGCGGTGAGCCTGATTCGCGGCGGAAAGCGGATGCTTGGATGACGGTGATAAGGTCGGTTGGTTGGGTATTGGTCATAATTTGATACCCAAAGCCTTTTCGATCTCGTCACAGTGTTCGCCGATCTCGTACCGCTCAAGCTGTGCTTTTGCCGATTCCGGCGCGGCCAGCAGTCCGGGCGCATTGTCGCTCAAGAAGTCTATGCCGAGCGATCCGATTTCCTTCCACTTGGCCGCCGATAGCGATTGAATCTCGTTCTGGAATTCCGGTTTGACGAGCGGCAAAGCCCTTTCCAGTGCCGTGATCTGGTTGTTATCGCTGGCCAGAAATTGATAGCGGTCATTGATGTATATTCGCGCTTCGTACATGGTCGCTCTCCTTTGGTTAATGGTTGGCCAAGCCGGGGCGGGCTGGCGGTGGTTAGTTGTCTGTGCGGCGGCGTTCTCCGCGTCCGACTCTTCCTTCACGTTCGCCACGGGCGCCTCTTTCGCCACGGGCGGGATGTGGGGTTTCAGCGGGTGCAGGCATCTTGTCGTGCCATACCCCTAGGCTCTCCAACGCGGCTCGGCAAGCCGCTTCTATGCTTTCGGCGGTTTCCGCTTCGTCCCAGTCCTGGTCTTCCCAGCGGTCGCACTCCTGCTGGGCTGCTTCCGCGCACAGGGCGGTAATGCTACCCTCGCGCCCTAATCCGTTGTTGCAGATTTGCCCGGCCAGTGCTTGGCCGAGTATTGCAAAATCATACTGAGAGTGGCCACCGAACGCGGCGGCGAGGGATTTACGAATTTGAGCGATTCTTTCTTTCACGATGTCTCCTTAGATTGCTTGTTAAGCCCGCCGGGGCGGGCTGGCGGGGGTGAGTTAGGCTTTTGCCAGTGTCGGTAGATACGGCAAATAGTTGCCTTGACTGCCGACAATTGTGTAGCCCTTGTCGGTTTGGGCCTCGAACTCCCATTCGACCTGAGTGCGAACAACTTCAGATTGAGTGCGAAAAACTTCAGACGCGGGATGTGGGTCTTCCAAAACCCGAATCCTGCCTGAAAAATACGCCGTCTCAAACATTGCCGAAAACGGGTCTCCTTCGCCTGGATTGGCAATCATTATTTTCAAAGTCAGCCACCCATCCGACCACTCATCGCCAAGAAGAAAATCTCCTCTTAGCTCGGAAAACATAATCGGGCAATCCTTGGGCAAGCTCATCTTGATAAATGAGCGCATCAGGGATTCCTCAAAAGCTGTTTCGGGGGTTTGAGTGACCATCCCAAAGTCTGTTGATTTAGCGTTCATCATGCCGTCTCCTTTGTGTTTCACCGTCTGCGTCATTGCTCGCGGTGTGGCAGTATTCTAGCATAGCTTGAGCAAACGTCAAGCTATTTATTATTAAAAATGGGGGCGGGCAAAGAAAAAGCCAGCGGGTTAGGCTGGCGGCGGTCTATTTCGTGGCTGCGAGTGTCAAAATCCGCTCGTACCTAAATCAAAAAAAAAGCGAGACACGGTTTGCCTCGCTCAATTCCATAATTTTAATCTTCCGTCACAAAACCTTCCAGCCCTTCAACAACCATTGCAGGTCACGCGCCCGGCTACGCCACTTCTCGTTTCCCAGTGGCTCACCTTCCAGCACGTGCCGCAGAACGGCAAACGTGAAGTGGCCGACGTTCCGGCGAGTGCCGCCTGCTTTCTGGGCGCGGAGGTCTTCAAAGATTCTGGCTCCGGTGTCTGTCCAGCCCCAGCGGAACTTCTGGGGCAGGCGGGGCAAGGCTGGTTTATTCATTGGCGGTTTCCCTGTGTTTCCAGCAGCCCGGCGATGCTTTGCTCGGTGATGCCGCAGTCCTGGCAGAGAAGCATTACTACCGGCTCGCCAAACGGCACGGCCAGTTCTTCCTGCGTTCCCATGTGGAAGGCGATGGTCGCGTTGCCGCCGAGCATTTGTTCCAGCCCGTGCTGGCGCTGGATGGCTGGGACGTTTACCAAATGCGGTTGGACGGTCACTTGGTAAAACTGTGGCGCTCCGGCGTGCATCACGCCTTTGCCGCAGGCCGCGCATGGTTTGATTTCAGTTTGTTTCATCAAGACTCCTTCCATTTTCTGAGTTTGAATTTGTTGAACGGCGCACCATTGCCAGCCGGTATTCCAACCATCCGGCAACAGTGAGCGCACCGGGGCAGGCCGAGCCGACTGAACACTCCAGGAATTGCGAGCCTACCGCGAAGGCCGCAGACTGTTACACCAATGCCAGACGGTTGCCCTGCAATGATCTTAGTCTTCGCCACGCGGTGAAGCCGACGCCAGCTTGGTAATACTAGCCAGCGCAGCGGCCAGTCGGCTGTTATGACCTTTGGTTTCACTTAACCGCAAACTCCCGGCAGGCCGCCATTCGCTCTGCGATTCCGGTGGCTCGGTCTGCCATTACGTCAAATACGTCCTTCAGGTCGGGCAGGGCAGAAGCCATCGCCCTCAGTTCACTCTCAAAGACAGTCAAATCCCCTTCAGTTTCAAGGAGAACAATTGCCATGTCTGCGATTGACTCGACCGCTGCTGAACCGACTTCGGAGCAGGATTGCAACGAGGCGCTTTTGTTGTTCGACATCTATTCCCTCCATTTTTCTCCAGGCGCGTGGCCTGATAAACCCTGCCACCGGACGAAACCGCTTGTGGCAGTCCGGGCACACCGTAGACCATTGAATCTGCCATCCTGTCACAACTTGAGTCACGATAGATGGCTTACCGTTTTCGCCAGACACCACCACTCGGTCATTCAATTTCAGATGTGGCACCAGTGAAAACGATCTGGGCGTCGGCGGCTCGCCCGGCTTTTGCCGCCAAGCGTGAATCTCAGGGCAGTCAGTTTCCGTGTCTGCCTGTCTCGGTGTCTGCTTGTCGGCACTGACTGTACAGTCACCGCCAGCAGGTATTTCGCTGCCTGTACAGTCAGTTGCCGGATTTGACTCACTGACTGTACAGTCAGTGGAATTGCCTGTACAGTCAGTTGGACTAAACCCTTTGTTTTCATAGCGGGGAAGTGCATTGTGTAATTCTTGCCCGGTTTGAGTGCCTGCCGGGCTTGCGGTGACAGGCATTCTGTAGTTTCCCTGTGTCTGTCCGCCGCGAACCGAGGCAGTCACCACCTGGCCATTGCCCAATCCACCCATCCCGTTGCCCACCGGAAGACTGCCGCTGCTTCCTCCGGCCAAGCCAACGCCATTACCAGCAGCGCCGTGCTGAACAGGCAGCCAATTGCCAACCTTTTGTTCTTCTCGTCCATAGTCTGCCTCAATTGGTGACACCTGCGCCATTGTGTTTACTGCCTGCGGTTCGACGCCAGCCGCCGCAGGCAGCATCAGTTTCCCGCGTATGCCTGATTGGGCTGACCGGCAGCCGAAGCCTGCATTCGCTGAGCGTGAGCAGGGAAGTTGGCCGTCACGTATTGCTGACCGGCGGGGCCGGAGTGCCAAACGCGCTCAAGCCAGTCTGGGACGCCTATAATTCCAACTCTGTCCCAATGCCTTGCCACGTTGACGGCCAATGCGCTCAGGACGGAAACCAGAATTTGCAGCATGTTTACTCGCTGGAAAAAATCCAGCCAGCTTTCACGGACAGCAGCCTCCGTTCGCGGCGTGACGGTCTTAATTTCACCAATTGTTTCGTCCGTCATCAAACTACTGGTCAAAAGCGTTGGTGTTGGCTGGGCGGGAGGTTGACGGCGAGTACCGCTCCCAGTCGCGCGCCGCTGGCTGGGATCAAGAAGTCTCAGCTTGCCGGTTTCAGCCGTTTCCAGTCGAGCCAACGACGCCAGCTTGTCGCTCTCGGCTCTCGCCAATTCAATGGCACGTTGGGCCGCTTGGTTTTTCACCTGCTCATCGAACACCGTCTTCTTCTGGTATTCACTGTAGCCCTCGCGCGCGGTCGAGAGTTCACGGCTCATTGAACTGTGGCCGTAAAGCGAGGCGACACCCAGCAGAGCCAGGATTATCTTTCCGCCAATACCAACCTGCCTCACTGTGTTGTCTGGTTCGTTGGCTTTGTAGGTCGCGTAACCGCTGAAACCAAGAACGAGAATCAGGATACCCCAACCCATCACTCGCATTTCTTCGCCGGGGTACGCTTTCCAAAGCAGGTAGATTGAAATGCACTCAACCACCACAACGCCGATAACAAACAGGAACCATTGCGACCAATCAATCTTTTTCATATCACCCCTTTCTTTTGCGCCGAAACGCAATATAAATCATCAAAATATCAACAGCCACATCATCAACCGCGCCGACTGTCTGCCCCAGAGCGGGGACAAAGTCCGGCGCGTAAAACACCGACAAATCAATCGGCGAGATTGTGTAAATCAGGCCGAACAGCAGGCAGGCGAATGACCTTTTCATCGCTGTGTCCATCCTTCCGGCGCTGGCCACGGTGTTGGCTGCGTTTCCGCTGTCATCGCCGAACCTGGTTGTGATATTACGGGCGTTATCCGAGACTGCCTAACCGGCGTCGGTGACTGTGCGGATTGCTGCTGGACTGGCTGTGCCTTCTGGTTAGCGGCATACTTGGTGTACAGGTAAGCCGGTGTTACTTGGTAAAGTCCTAGAAAGTATGCCAGAACAGCCAATGCGAATGCGCCTGCTGCGCTTTGGCGGTTCATTTCGCACCTCCATTTTGCGCCTGCCACTCAGCTTTGGAATCCTGAATACTGCCAGCGGTCGCGCAGTCGCTGGCCTGAAGCGTGAGCAATAGCACTGCACCCAAAAAAATCTTGTTCATTTACCCTCCTTCACTGTAGCGAGTTGCTCAAAAGCAACAATAGTTTGCCCCACTGACAGCCGGAACCTCCACTTTGACGGAAGGCTCATCTGGGCGGGTACGATTGACCCATCGGAGTATTCCACCACCCATGAGCCGTTGGTTTGATGTCGGGCAATAGCAGGCCGCCCGTTTAAGGAAACTTTAGCGCCGTCCATTCCGTTTCGCTTGAAAAACTCCTGGTCTTCAATCTCTGCTTTATCGGTTGTAGACGTAACCGGCACTAGGCGCAGGTGTTCGGTTTCGACTGATGGTTGTTGCTGGCCGCACTTATTGGCATTAATCGCCAGCAGTAGCGTGATGCTCAATAGAAACTTGTTCATTGGTTTTGCCTCTTTGGTAAAGGCGGGCTGGGCTTGGCAGAAAAGGGAATTACCGATATTCTCTCGCCGCCAGATGTCGCGCCCGCAAAGTCCGCGATTATCTGATAAACCGGCTGGCTTCTCGCCTTGAGTACCAGCCGGTTTCGTATGTCAACGGTGCGACCAATCAATCTCTTTCATAACCTTCACTTCTCCTTTACGAAATACGACCGCAGCACCAACATCGCAATCCCGCCAGCCAGCCCGTCATCAGCAGTGCCAATGAACGGTGTAATGTCTGGAATAAAATCAACCGCTGGCCAGCCGATATAAACTAAGCAGGCAAGTAACAGAATGGCTTTCATCGTTCGGCGACCTCCGGCGCTTGGCGTGGCAGTTGCGGTAGTTTCTTTTGGGGCTGAGTGTTCTCATCAGCAGGGAAGCTGGCTGAGTGAACCTCACGCATAATCACAGGCGTCGGCGTCGGGGCCACCTGTTCCTGATACAGATTGCGCTGACTGTCGGCGGCGCGTTTCTCTCGCGTTACGCTGGAGTCATGGATTGACCCAGCAGTGGCACAGTCTGACGCCTGAATCGCCAGCAGTAGCACGGCGCTCAACAGAAATGTTTTCATTGATTTTGCCTCTTTTGAAAAGGCGGGCTGGGCTTGGCAGAAAAGGGAATTGTCGCTATTCTCTCGCCGCCAGATCACTCGCGCCCGCAAAGTCCGCGATTATCTGATAAACCGGCTGGCTTCTCGCCTTGAGATCAGCCGGTTTTCATGTGTCAACGCGCGCAGTATACACCGGCGAGAAAACTTGTGTCAAAAAAAGTGCGTCAAATTCTGAGATGTGGACGTGTTCGCATCCCACTGGCCGGACTCGAACCAGCAACTTTTTGATTTTAAGTCAAACGCCTCTGCCAGTTTGGGCTACAGTGGGTCATGCGTTGGGCAGGAATGGACGCCGCAAGATGAAGCGCGAGGACGTTGCCGTGATGTTTGGCCGATTTGATTGAGCAGATGATCCAGCGCGACGTGGCCATTATTGCGAAGCTGAAGAATCTTCCTTAATCGCCAGCCAAGCGGCTTCGGCTATGACGGCAGGCTCGGCGGTTAGAATCCGCAATTCGTAACACAGGTCAACGTGAGCAGTTTCGTCGCGCACAGCAAAAACGAATCGTTGCTGAATATTCCTCTGCTGTGTTGCCAGCCATGCAACCAGCGCGTGACAGGCGGCGTGGTCGGTGAAGGGGTCTGGTGGCTCATCTCCGTAGATTTTACCAAGCGGCGTATACCATTCGCCCACGTCTGGCAGCGCAATTTCGCTTGATGCCGGAATAAAGTCCCATCCCATCACCCGCGCCAAATCAGCGCACTTCTGTTGTTGTGTCGGTTCGTTCATTGCTTCCTCTTGGTTATCTCGGTCAAGCCTGCACCACGCACAAGGGCAGGGCTGCGTATGCGGCGTCTGGTCAATCGTAGCCACAATGGTATGACACCACGCACGATGGCGCGTCAGCAAGTCGGTCTGCTGGTTACGCCAGACTTGACGGTTATTGCCGCAGTTGGGACAGTCGGGCATTGATTCGCTCATTCTTTCCCCTCTGGCGCAAGGCCAAGCTTGGCGATTGTGGAATCAAGTCTTTCCAGCCAATAGATAGTATCTTTCAGGCTCCCCATGCTATCTACCATCTCATCTCGCAACGCAGCCAGCACGTCGGCGACTTCGGCTTTGAACTCTTCAAATTCCGCTGCAATCCGAGCGTGAGGCATATTATCAACCAGTTTGCCAACGAAATCCCGCTGCTCAGCCTGTGTGTGGAATTGAGCGCGAAGGGCGGCGACTTCGGCGCGGGGAACTGACGGCTCAATCCATTCCAGGTCAACAGATTCGCATCGTGCAGCGAAAACGTCACGTTCCTCGCCTTTCTCCCGGTCGAACGTTCCCAGGTCTATGTAGCAAATGCCGCGCACGCCTATGTAAATATCAAACTCAGCGCGGCGTTCAATCTTTACGACATCTCGCAAGCTCTCGCTGTATCTCACCCAACCGACCAGAACCTGTCCGGTGCAAAGCAGGTCAAATAGTCTTGCGTAGTCCCTCGACAGTGTGTACATCTATTACCTCATTTGCCCAGCCGGAGCGGGGCGGTTAATTATCTGCGTTTGACTGGCAGTAACGCGAGTTCCGCCATCTGGTCGCACCATTCTCTTAGCTCTGCGTCTTGGAGTCCGCTCAATATCGCTTGACGGTCGAAGTCGTGACCGTCCGCGCTCAGGTATTCTTCTACGTGGACGACCAGCGAGCCAAGCTTGCAGAGAATTGACGGTGACGGAGCCAGTGGGTCAGTTTTCTTTTCTTTGGTCATAAGTGTGGTTGATGGGCCATCATTCGCCCTCGGCTCCGTAGCGGATTACTCTTTCGGCGGCATCGCTCAGCCGTCGTGTTTCGTTCAAATAAATCTCA
>ERZ869925.118-NODE-118-length-47277-cov-54.330863_pt1 | contig 47277 bp, 73 predicted proteins | sample MGYA00579311_ERZ869925 | MGnify/ENA primary metagenome ERZ869925 (study PRJEB32216, sample SAMN09231817) | wastewater metagenome | place: USA: Maryland | collected 2016-07-30 | study: EMG produced TPA metagenomics assembly of the PRJNA472060 data set (Reclaimed...
CACGGCCGGCGCGAAGTCGCTGGGGCCGCTGAAGATGAAGCACTGCGCGGCCTGCTTGGCGGCGAAGGGGGCTCCATGATCGTCCTGACGCTTCCCTACCCGCTGAGCTCGAACCGCTACTGGCGGCCGGTCAACATCGGCAAGCACATCACGATCGTGCCCACGAAGGAGGCCAAGGCCTACAAGGCCGAGGTCGCCTGGATGGCCCGCCAAGCCGGCGTGCACCAGCCGCTGCAGGGCCGCATCGCGCTGCACGTGCAGCTGTACCCGCAGCGGCCGCAGGATTGGGCCCGGCGCGCCAAGCGCGACCCGATCACCTGGGACGACGACGTGCGCTGCATCGACCTCGGCAACGCCGAGAAGGTGCTCAGCGACGCGCTGAACGGCGTGGCCTGGATCGACGACAAGCAGCACCGCCGCATCCTGCTGGAGCGCATGGAGCCGGACGGCGACGCGCGCATGGTGGTGCGCATCGAGCAGCTGGCGCTGCCGGCGAGCCCGCAGGCGGACCTGCTGGGGGAGGCGGCTTGATTCGCGAGCAGCCGTTCCTCGTTGGCGGCACGCCATGGATACGCGTGCGCGACGGTGATCCGACCGCGGCAGCACTCTACGATCGGCACTACTCGCGGAACCCCGACACCGTTGGTCATCCGCGCGTCGGAGGCCCAGGCAGCAGGATGGTGCTGCTGACGCCGTGCGCGCGTGCCCTGTTCGTCTGGCGCCAGTTCATCACGAAGGACCCGACAGCCACGGCTGGCGACGTGAACTGCGCCATCTTCCGCAACGAGGGGGCCGGGATGGCCAGCGACCTGATCAAGGCCGCTATGCCGCTCGCCTGGGACCGCTGGGGGCCGCGCCGGCTCTACACCTACGTCAACCCGCGCCGCGTGCGTAGTTCGAACCCTGGCTGCTGCTTCTTGCGCGCGGGGTGGCGACGCTGCGGCGTTACGAAGACGCGCCGGCTTCTGATCCTGGAAGCGCTGCCGGAGTGGTTCGGGATTGAGCCGCTTGTCGCTGTGGCAGAAAGCGAGGCCGCATGAACTGCACCCACAAGCCAGGTACGAAGACCGCCCGCATCGTCGAGCACTTCCTGGCGCACCCGGAAGACCGGCTGACCTGGGAGCAGATGGTCGAGAAATTCGACCTCGGAACCGTGCGCCGCGCGCAGGGGCTCTTCGAGTACATCCGCACGCGATCAAAGGACATCGAGCTGGAGACGGTCTCGGTGATTCGGGTCAAGGCGCAGGAGGGGATGCGGTGAAGCGCAGCGAACGCCTGATCCCGCGCCTGCGGCAGTTCTTCCGCGACAACCCGGACGAGATCCTTTCGTTCGACGACATCGCGGCGAAGTTCGAGCGCAGCCGGCTGAAGGCTCGAACCGCCTGCATGCACCTGCGCGAAGAAGGCACGGTGCAGACGATGGTGGTGGCGATGGCGAGCCAGGGGCGCAAGCGGTCATGACCACTGTCACCGTGACCCTTCGCCCCGTCGGCCGCGGCAGCTGGGCTCCGATCACGCTGAGCTACGACCCCCGCGTGCGCACCGAGCTGCCGGCGCCGCTGGAGTTCAGGCGCGGGCAGATGGTGGCTTTCATGGGGCGCGTCTACCGCGTGGCGAGAGTGCAGGGATGAGCGAAGCCAAGGCCCGGACGCTGGATCTGCGGCGGTTCAACATGCGCCCCGAGGACATCGGCCTCAAGACGCAGGTCGCAGGCTGCAAAGCCGTCGTGCTGCTGATCGACTGGCCGCAGGTTGTCGTCGATCTCGAGGCGGCCGGCCACACGCAGCGCAGCATCGCGCTGGCCTGCGGGTTCACCGACCGCGAGGCCGACATGAACGGCAAGGCGTGGGTGAACAAGCTCAAGAGCGGCATTCACTCCGAGCCGAAGTTCCACCATGGCGCCATGCTGATCGGCCTGTGGTCGGAGGTCGTGGGTCGGCATACAGCCGATCTGCCGAAGGTGGAGAAGTAACCAGAAGAAGGATCTCATGAGTACATCAACGAACTCTCAAGCACCCGGCGCCACGATGCGCCGAACTCTGAACTTCAGCCAAGTCTGCGAGAAGCTGGGCGTGAAGACTCGCAAGGGGCGCATGCTCATTGCCGAGTCCTGGTTTCCCGACCCGATCGAGTTGGGCCCGCGCTGCCTGCGGTGGGTGGACTCGGAGATCGATGAAGCGCTGGCATCGCGCGCCCCGCGTCGTCCTGACCCATTGCCGGAGCCTGCGCAGCTGCAGCGCGGCAAAGCCGAGCGCCTGAAGCGCGAGGTGGCGCCCGGCTGATAAACCTACTCACGAGCCAGCGCGTCCCGAATGCCTCGCTGACCCGAGCGCCTGCAGCAGGCTCATTGGATTCGTTCAAGAATCGAAACGCCTGTTCGTTGCATGCTGTCGGCGCCACCGGCAATTCGCCAGCAGCGCGGCTAGGTTCACGACGTGGGCCGCGCAGAGTCTCCGAACACGGGCCGCTCGGGGTGGTGGGTTTTGGCGTAATCCGATCGCCCGGCAGGGGTCAGTCACAGGCTGGCCGAAGGATCGGAAGTGCGGCGCCCGTTGATCGACCGCACCGAAGCACCCGATGCCGTGGCTCCGGGAAGCAGGAAGCCTGAGAACCCGCACAGGGTTGGCTTCCCTTCGCCCCTCAACCGCTCACCGGGAAGCAGCCATGTCGAAGCGACGCAAGGTGCAGAAGCTGCGCTTGCTCGTTTGGCTCGGCGTCGTGCGCCGGAAGTCAAGGAGCGGATCGAATTGATCAAGTACTAGCTGCCAGTCGCCCAGAGCAGGACATTGCGGTCTGTCGCAACACGATTGGACACCCCGATGACCACCGACACCTTCCTCCGCATGCCTGCTGTGATTGCACGAATCGGCTACTCGCGCAGTTCCGTGTACGCCCTGATGAAGCAGGGCAAGTTCCCGAAGCCCATTCGCCTTGCCGGCGGTGGCGCTGTCGCTTGGTCTGAGCAGGACCTGCGGCGCTGGATGGAGCAGCAGCGCGACGCCAGCCAAGCGTCGGATCGCGCCGATCTCGCTCACGCGGAGATCGCAGACGTGCGCCGTTGACCGCGACTCCAATTCGTTCAGGAATCGAAACGGCGCCCGGCCGCATCCTGCGCCGCGTCACTGCACCCCCTGGCAGGAGTCCGCCCTTGACCGATCCGACCATCCTGACGCCCGGCGAACCCGCCGCAGCGCCCGTCCGCAAGAAGCCCGGCCCGAAGCCGCGCGTCCAAGCCGCTGCGCCCGCTGCCGGCGAAGGTGGACACGACGCCGATCTCGACGACTACGACAGCGACGAACTGCCGCCGCAGCCGGCGGTCAACCCGCGCCCGGTGCTGTTCTCGCCCGAGCAGCAGGCCGAGGTCCAGCGCATGATCGCCGACGCCGTCGCGGCTTCGCGTTCCGCCCAGGACCCTGCGACCGCGGCCAAGCTCGCGGCCAAGCGCCTCGAAGGCGAGCGCCTGCCGACCGTCGCCGCTGCTGCTGCGGTGTGCGCCGACGCGGTGTCCAAGGGCCTGCGCCCGCGTGCCGTCCTGACCTCCGAAGGCTGGTACGTGCACCCGGAGATGGGCCGCACGAAGGCCAACGCCATCGAAGGCGGGATCCTGTAGGAGCCACGACCATGTGCACCGGCGCCGAAATCATCGCCCTGGCTGGTGCCGGCGCGAGCGTGGCCAGCGCGGCAAACCAGATCGACTCCGCGAACTCCGCGCAGCACCGCGCCAACAAGGCCGCCCGCAAGGCGTCCGAGGCTGACGCTCTCGCCGCGCAGTCCGCCGGCGCCAGGATCGCGATGCGCAAGCGCGCGCTGGCCTCGCAGTCGCTGACCACTGGTGGCGGCATGTCGGAGCCCGGCAAGCAGCTGCTGGGCGGCGGCGGCTGAAGTCGTGGCCGCCGAATCCATCCCGCGCTACAAGGCCCGGCTGACCGCGCTCAAGGGTCAGCGTCTTCCGCACGAGCAGGTCTGGAAGGACTGCTTCGACTACTCGATGCCGCACCTGTCGGTCGGGTGGCAGGGCCAGACGCCGTTCACCGCCGGCGAGATCCAGCACAAGAAGGCGACGCTGCTGAACGGCGTGGCCGGCGAGGCGCTGACCACCTCCGCGGATGGCTTCATGGGCGGCATGGTGCCGGCGAACTCGCTCTGGTTCGGCCTGAACGCCGGCCGCGAGACCGACGCCGAGCGCTCCTGGCTGTCGGAGTCCGCGCTGACGATCTGGGAGAACATCCACGCCAGCAACTTCGACGCCGAGTCCTATGACGGCGTGCTCGGGCTGCTGGGCGCCGGATGGTTCTGCCTCTATGTCGACGAGGACAAGGACGGCGGCTACTACTTCGAGAACTGGCCGCTGGCGCAGTGCTTCATCGCAAGCTCGCGCATGGGCGGCAAGGTGGACACGATCTACCGCGAGTTCCCCGTCACGGTCGGCGAGTTGGTCGGCACGTACACGATGGAGAAGCTGAGCGAGACCGTGCAGCAGATGGCCAAGGCGGGCAAGGTCGACGAGTTCGTGCAGATGTGCTGGGCCATCGAGCCGCGCGCCGACTACCTGCCTGGCGCCACGCTGGCCAACCGGCTGCCGTTCGCGTCGTGCCTGTTCGAGATCGCCACCGGGCACGTCGTGCGCGAGAGCGGCTTCCACGAGTTTCCGGTCATCGCCCCTCGCTGGCGCCGCATCCCTGGCAGCGCCTACGCCCTTGGCCCGATGAGCGACGGCCTGCCCGACGCCAAGAGCGTGAACGAGGTCCAGCGCTGGGAGTTCGCGGCAGCCGAGACCGCGCTGGCGCCTCCGATGGTGGCGACCGACGACGGCGTGCTGAACCCGCGCAGCATCAAGTTGGGGCCGCGGAAGATCATCGTCGCCAACTCCGTCGACAGCATCAAGCCGCTGCTGACCGGGGCGCGGGTGGACTTCGGCCAGATGATGATCGCCGATCTCGAGGCCAAGGTCCGCCGCTCTCTGATGGCCGACCTGTTCGACAAGATCCTGAAGGATCCGTCGATGACCGCGACGCAGGTCACGGCGATCCTGGCTCTGATCCGCCAGCGCATGGGCCCTCGGTTCGCGCGCCTGCAATCCGAGTGGCTGCAGCCGCTGATCGAGCGCTGCTACGGCATCGCGCTGCGTGCCGGCGTGCTGGGAGAGCCGCCGATGTCGCTGCGGAGCAGGAACTACACGATCAAGTACGAGTCGCCGCTGGCCCGCGCGCAGAAGTCCGAGGAAGTGGTCGCCATCGAGGCGCACGAGGCTTCTCTTGGCGCTGCGGCGCAGGCCGATCCGGGCGTGCTGGACACGCACGACTGGCAGTCGGCGGCACGGCGCAAGGCTCAGCTGCGCGGCGTACCGAGCGACCTGACGCGTGACGCGCGGGCCGTGGAGAAGCTTCAGCAGCAGCGGGCAGCCGCGGCTCAGCAGGCGCAACAGCAACAGGCCCAGGCCGACGCGCAGTCGGTCGCGGCAAACGAAATGGCGACGAGCCTGGCGGGAGCGTGACATGGCGCGACGGGATGAAGGGCCGAACGGCCTGACGCAGAGGAATCGGGTCAAGACGGACCTGTTCTTGGCCGACGATGGGTCGCTTGTGGATGCAAGCGGAACGGTGGTTGGCTTGACAGGCGAACAGATCGCAGGATTGCGCGAAGGCAACATCCTGGACGCTGATGGCGCAGTCGTTGCGCTCTCCGAGGCGGTGGCCGTCGTTCCGCTGACGGCCACCGGAACCGCCGTCACTGGCGCCTGCGAGTTCCGCGGCTTCGTCGTCCGGGCAGAGACTGGCGGCACGGCCGACGTGACGATCTACGACGCCACGAGCGCCACCGGAACGGCAATCATGACCGTGGCGAACATCGGAGTCGGGACGTACTACTGGGACGGCGACTGGGCAACGCCCGGCGTCGGCACTGGCGGGCGCAGGGTCTGCGGTACCGGCTGCCATGTGGTGATCGCCGGCACCTGCACGATTGACGTGATGGTGGACTGACATGGCTGGCCCGTGGTTTGTTGATCCAGATGATGGCCTGACGACAAATAGCGGCCTGTCAACGTCATCGCCGTGGAAATTGATCCCAGGACAGACGGGCGCGTCGTCTCAAACTGGTTACGGGGTCGTCGCTGGCGATGTAATCAATGTCAAAAACGGCACGACTAGCTCACTTCCGGTCAACGCCCCAGCCAACAACCTAACATATCGAGGCTATGGACTGGCGTCGCCTGCGCTTGAATTGAGGCTGCCGAAGCGAGGCAACCCATGCGAAACGGAACTCGTGACCGTTGTCCGACAAGCCGGATCGCATGAGGGGATGTGGACTGTTGATGTCGGGGCCGTTGAAGCAAATCCGGCCTGCGCGTTCGGCTCTCGGTCTGGCGTGACGATTGAAGACGCTTGTTTCAAAGGCGCGGCAGCAAACCCGCTTGTTTCAATGGGGTTCTCAAGCAGCACGGCGGTGGGCGCGACGCTCAGGCGCTGCAAAATATCCGGGGCCTCATCCCAAGGAATTGAAGCCTACACGAAAAACATAACGCTCGAAGACGTGCTCGTCGAGAACGTTCAAGACGATGGCATAGCCATTGGCGCCCATGCGAATAACGGATACCGAGCTGGTGGGTATGATGTCCTGCGTAGGGTCAGCATAGTTGAGCCTGGACTAGATACAGTTGGCGCGCTTGGCGATGCGTTCCAGACATTTGCTGCAAGCAATAGATTCGAGTCGTCACTGTTGCTCGAATCAATCTACATCTATAAAAGCAGCGCCGTAAAGCAAGGCATCGTCGTCAACGATATGACGGCCGGGTTCACGCTGCGGAATTTCCATTTCGACGGCGGAGACACGGGCACGGTTCAGGTTCTGTTTGGCGGCCCGATTAACGGAGCCGCGCAGATTTACAACGGATACGTAAGGAACGGCTGCCAGTCAAACACCTTGTTCCGGCTCGGCACGAGCGGTACGGACATGGACTCCGCCGCGACGATTGATATTTGGAACGTCGTCCACGACAGCCAGATTCCTCACGCAGGGTTTTTCTCTGTTGGCGCCGGTTCTGCTGCGACCATCGAAGGGGCAATAACGCTGCACAACAACGTGATGACAGGCGGCAGCAATCAGGGCCTCAGTTTCAGTGCCATGGTGTCATGCCACGCTGGCGGTGGGACAACGCTTGGCGAGACTGCAAGCTTGTCCGTAAAGAACAACTTGATGATCTGTTCTGGCGTTGCTTTGAGGCTGCCTGTAGGTGGCGGTGACGATGCCAGATGGGTTATCGAGGGTAATTCGATTTCCGAGGGCAGTGTGTACGCCATTGGATCAACGACCTACGCAGACTTGGCCTCTTTCGAGGCCGCACACAGTGCCGCGGATGCCAACACAGATACAGTCCAGGCTGTCAGCCCATCGTTCAGGCCGCTTGTCGGTTCTACGCTTCTAGCCGATGGCGTCGATATCGGCTATCTGCGCGACATCCGCGGATTCCAGTCGAAGTCTCACATCGGCGCCTATGGCAATGCCGCGCTGCTGAGATGAAGGAGCGCGAAGAGTCCACCGGCGACGACCTCGCCGCGCTGTACCGCGACATCTTCGAGAGCGACCGCCGCGGCGCGCGGATTCTGGAGGACCTGCATGCCCGCTTCGGCCGCGTTCAGGTGCACACGGTCGGCGGCATCGATGCGGTGCTGAAGACCTTCAAGAGCGGAGCCGAGGCCGCGGTCATCGGCTACATCTTCCAGCAGATCAACAGAGCGAACAACGCCCCAGACCACGACCCCGAAGAAGGAGAGTCCCCGTGAGTGAAGTCATCGAAGCCCCCGCGGCCCCGGCTGCTGCTCCTGCCAGTGCGCCGGCTGCTGCCACCCCGGCCGCTCCCGCTGCGGCGCCCGCGCTGCCCGAGAGCCTGATCCACGACGCCACCGCTGCGCCAGCCGCGCCGGCGGCGCCCGCTGCTGCCCCAGCCGCAGACGACCCTTTCGCCGCGCTGCTGGGCCAGGTGCCGGAGAAGTTCCACGTGAAATCCGGCGACAAGCTGGACCCGGCCGCGACCATGGCGAAGGCGCTGGAGCACCGCGCGCATCTCGAGAAGCGCCTGGGCGCCGGCGATCTGCCGCCGAAGACCGCGGCCGAATACGCCTTCACGCCGCCCGAGGAACTGAAGGACTTCGAGTTCAACAGCGAGCGCATGGGCGCGTTCAAGGAGCAGGCGCACAAGCTCGGCTTCACCGGCGAGCAGTTCGAGTTCGCCATGTCGTCATTCCTGGCCGCGGTGCCGGACCTGATGGAGGGTGCCGCCAAGCTGACCGCGAGCGAGGCCAGGGCCGAACTGCAGAAGGTCTGGACGACCAGCCAGGAACTCGACGCCGGCGTGACCAACGCGAAGCGCGCGCTGTCCGGGCTGCCGAAGGATCTGCAGGAAGCGACGCGCGAGTTCGGCACCAACCCAGCGTTCCTGCGCGCGATGGCCTACTTCGGCGGCCAGATGCGCGAGGACACGCAGCCGCCGAATGCCGGCGCGTCGGTGCCGGCTGGTTCGCGCGAAGAACTGATGCGCAGCGATGCGTACACGAACCCGAAGCATCCGCAGCACGCCACGATCAGCGCGCAGGTCGCCAAGCTCTACGAGCAGCAGTTCGGCAACACGCCGATCTGAGGAAACGATGCAGAGCGCAACACTTCGCCGCTACAGCGGCAACGACAAGCACCTCGGCCCGTTCACGCTGAGCAGCCACAACGACCAAAGCTGGCGCCCGCTGGGCGTCATGCTGGACAGTGGGGGCGATCACGAGTCCAGCCGGAACAAGGGCTGCAATCTGAAGTTGCACGGCTTCGGCTACACGCTGATCGTCGAGCTTCCGCGACTGCTGAAGGACTACGCGATCCGCCACAAGGCCGGATGGGACGCCGCCACCGTCGCGCGCATGGGGCGCGATTGGTACGACGAAGTCTTCCCGTGCGAGTACGGCTTCACCGTCAGCGACGGCACTGTGCATGTGCACTACGGGCCTCAGACGCACGACTCGATCACGACGCGGAACAAGGTGCTGTGGATTCCGTGGAAGCAGATGCGGCACGTTCGCATCAGCTTGTACGGCCTGCATGGTGAGCATGTCTGGTCGCAGTTCGACCGCAAGGACATCCGCGGCATAGATGCCTTCGACGCCCAGCGCGAGGCCGAGGCAGCATGCCCGAAGGCGCGCTTCCTGATCCGCGACCATGACGACGCTGAGATCGTCGCCACGACGCACATTAGCGAACGCGAGTGGCGTCACGGCACCGGCTGGTTCAAGTGGCTCTCGCTGTTCCGGCGCGCGCACGTTCGTCGCAGCCTCTGCATCGAGTTCGGTGCGGAGGTCGGGACCGAGAAAGGCTCGTGGAAGGGCGGTCTGATCGGGACCAGCATCGACATGGAGCCCGGCGAACTGCACGAGGCCGCCATGCGGCGCTACTGCGAGCGGGAGCATCGGGCGAAGTACGGCCGGTATCGCGTGACCTTCGTCGGCGCGCAAACCTGACCGGAATTTCGTTGGCACAAGGCCGCCTCCGGGCGGCTTTGTCGTTCCTGGGTGCGATTCGTTCAGGAATCGAAACGCCCACCGCCTCAACACTGCCGCCCATCAGTGGGCCCGCGCATGGCGAGCGGATCACCCCGAATGCCCGCAGCGGCTCCCGATCAGGCGGGGAGCGCAGCCCGTAGGACAGGCCCGGGAAACCGGATCACCTGAAGCCGAACTCGTTCGACTCTTCAGGAGCACATACCGTGTCCGATACCGTCACCCAAAACTTCGTCCAGCAATTCGACGACAGCCTGCGCCTGCTTTCGGCGCAGATGGAGTCGCGCCTGATGGTCGCCGTCACCGACCGAGGCACCATCACCGGCGACAGCTTCACCATCGACAACGTGGACCCGACCGGCGACCTGCCGGCCGACAACGTCCGCCACGGCGACACCACCTTCTCCGACATCACGCACTCGCGGCGCGTCGTCACGATGAAGGACTTCTTCGATGCGCTGCCGCTGGACCGCGCCGACATCCCGAAGATGAAGGTGAACCCGATCACCGGCGGCCACTACGCGACCACGCTGGTCGGCAAGAAGAACCGCAAGCTGGACAACCTGGTCTACCGCGCCTGCCGCGATTCGCAGCTGATGAAGGACGGCACCAGCACGGCGCTGCCTTCCGGCCAGAAGATCGCGCACGGCTCGACCGGCTTCACCAAGGCCAAGATCATCCAGGCCCGCAAGATCTTCCGCGCCAACGAGAAGGACACGCACACCGGCGAGCAGCTGTTCATCGCCTACACCGCCGACATGGTCGAGGACATCATGTCCGACACCACGCTGACGAGCGCGGACTTCCTGGCCAACAAGTTCCTGCAGCAGGGCGACGTGGTCGGCCAGTGGCTGGGCTTCACCTGGATCCCGTTCGAGGGCATCGACCCGGTGTCGTCGTCCACCTACTACACGGTGGCCTGGGCGAAGTCGTCGGTCCACGTCGGCATGGGCTACGTCGAGGGCCGCGTCGATCGCCGCCCGGACAAGAAGAACATGTGGCAGACCACGATCAACTGCTCGATGGCGGCTGGCCGCCAGGACGAAAAGGGCGTGGTCGAGATCGCGTACCAGTAATCGGCTTCACGAACTCAGGAGCACTGAATCATGGCAGAACAGACTTCCCGCGAAGCCGCGCGCATCGCCTCGTCGACCTACGGCTACAAGATGGGCCCGCAGTCGTCCGGCGTGGTGCGGTACTCGCGCATCAGCGGCCCGGCGACCGTGGCCTGGGCGCAGAACGACACCTGCGGCAACCGCGATCGCATCCCGAAGGGCTCGCGCATCATCGGCGCCTGGGTCAAGACCGCGGACATGGGCGCGTCGATCACGCTGGACGTGGGCCTTCGGGCCTGGACGCCGGACGGTACCGGCGCCGCGGTGGATGCGGACGGCATCGTTGCGGCGGCCGACGTGGCCACCGCGGCGGTGAACGGCTCGTTCCTCTCGACCGGCGCGCTGTGCGCCGCGGGTGCCGAGTACATCACGCTGGCCGACACCGAGCCCTACTTCACGCTGGCCGGCGGCAACCCGACCGATGACGCGCTGGTCACGGTCGAGGTGCTCTGGGTCGGCCCCTGATCTCCGCACAGTTTCTCGGGGGTGGCCTGCTGGCGGCCGAAAGATCGCAGTTGGCATTGGCGGGGGTCTGCGAGGGCTCCCGCCTTTTTCGTGAGTGGCTGACGTGACGACGACTTCGAAGATCGCGATTTGCTCGAACGCCCTCCTGGAGCTTGGGGACAATCCGATCTCGTCGTTCGCGCTGAGCGAGGGCAAGCGCGCCAGGCTCTGCGGCAATCTGTGGGATCAGGTGCGCGACGAACTGCTGCGCAAGCACGCGTGGCCATGCTGCCGCAAGGTCGAGAACTTGGCGCCTGAAGCGACGGCCTACAGCCCGGACTGGGGCTACTCGTTCCTGCTGCCTGGCGACTGGCTGCGCACGCTGCAGATCGGCGCACGCGGCGAGCGCATGGAGTACGAGCACATCGGGCGGCGCCTGTGCGCGAACACGAACGCGCTGCCGCTGATCTACGTGTGGCGCAACGAGGATCCTGCGCAGTGGGACTCGACGCTTGTGGATCTGGCGACGAAGGCCATGGTCGCGCGGATGGCCTACGCGATCACGCAGAGCGCCAGCCTGGCCGAACTCAAGGCCGCGGAGTTCAAGCAGGCGCTGAAGGAGGCCAAGGCCGTCGCCGGCCAGGACAACGCGCCGGAGGACTGGGGCGACTCCCCGTTTGTCGAGGCGAGGTACTGACGTGGCCCGCATCGATACGCTCACGACAAACTTCAGCGCCGGCGAGTGGTCGCCGCGCCTGTACGGCCGACCCGACATCGCCAAGTACGCCGACGCACTCAAGCGGGGGCGCGATGTGGTCTGCCTCCAGCACGGCGGATTCCGCAGCCGGCCTGGCACTGAAGATCTTGGCGCCGTCAAAGAGCAGTCCAAGCGCACGCGCCTGATCCCGTTCGTCTACTCCGCGACCGACGCCTACGTGCTGGAACTCGGCGACACCTATATGCGGGTGTGGCGCGAAGGCGCGCTGGTCGGCGGCCCCTACGAACTGACGACGCCATACGCGACTGCCGACCTGCTGAGCGTGGACTACACGCAGGGCGCGGACACGATGTTCCTGTTCCTGCAGACCAAGCCGATCTATCGGCTGCGCCGCTTCTCGAGCACGAACTGGGTACTCGACGTTGCTCCGCTGGACCCTGGGCCGTTCGGCGAGATTGGCCGCCGGCAATCGACCGCGATCACGCTCGGGTCGGCTTCCGCCGGCGCGACGACCGCGACATCCGGTTCGGCGGCGTTCCTGAACTCCGATGTCGGCCGGTTCATCACGTACCAAGGTGGCCTGCTGCGTGTCACGCTGGTGACGGGGGCGACCACGGCAGACGTGACGGTCACTTCTGCGTTCCCGTCGACGACGCTGCCGTCTGGCTCCTGGGTGATGGCTGGATCTCCGAAGACCGGGTGCACGCCAAGCGCCGCGGGGCCGGTGGGGGCGACGATCACGCTGACGCTGGATGCCGCTGGCTGGCGGTCAACCGATGTCGGCGCGCACGTTCAGATCAACGGCGGTCTGGCACGCATCACTTCGTACTCGAGCGGCACCGCGGTGTCAGCCGTCGTGCTGTCGGAACTCTCCGGCACCACGAAGGCCGAACTCGAATCGTGGTCGGTGGAATACCCGGTCTGGAACGCCAGCGACGGATATCCGGCAACAGGCACCCTGCACCAGCAGCGCCTCGTGGCGGCCGGCACCGCGACGATGCCGCAGACGATCTGGGGCAGTCGGCCCGGCCTGTATCTCGACTTCACCAAGGGCGCAGCTGACGACGACTCGTACAGCTTCGAACTGGCGTCGGACGAGATCAACCCGGTGCGCTTCCTGTCCAGCAACCGCGACCTTCTGGCGCTGACCTACGGCGGGGAATGGACGCTCAGCGGCGGCATCGAGAAGCCGATCACGCCGACCAACGTGCGCGCCACTCCGCAGGCCAAGGTCGGCTGCGCCAGCGTGCGCCCGGAGCAGATCGACGACGAGCTGTATTACGTGCAGCGCGGCGTCTCCGTGCTGCGCACCGTGTCGTGGAGCCCGCAGGTCGGCGGCTACCTCAGCGGGGAGGCCTCGACGATGGCCGAGCACCTGGCCAAGGGCGGGATCGGCTGCATCACGTACCAGCAGAGCCCGGAGCGCATCGCCTGGTGCTACAAGGACGACGGCAGTTACATCGCGATGACCGTCAGCCGCGAGCAGAACATCCGCGCGCTGACCCTGTGCACCCCGGCCGGTGGCGGCGTCGTCGAATCGACGGCGACCATCCCGGAGGACGGCGAGGACCGGACCTACATGATCGTGCGGCGCACGGTCGATGGGGTGACGACGCGCCGCGTGGAGCGCATGAGTTGGACTGCGTACCTCGACGGCCAGACCGAGTTCGAGCCGGCTCCCGGCGATCTCGTGGTCACCGGGGCCGACCGCTTCGAAGGCATGACGGTCGGAGTTCTCGCGGACGGCATCGACATCGGCGACTTCGAAGTGAGCGGCGGCGAGTTCACGCTGTCGCGCGAGGCTTCGACGGTCGTCTACGGCCTGCGATTCGTGCCGACCGGGAAACTGCTGCCCAGCGAGACCGGCACCGGCATGGGCGCATCGGCTGGCCGCACGCGGATGCAGGGGCGCTGCATGGTGCTGCTGAACGAGACGGTCGGCTGCAGCGTCAACGGCCAGGCGCTGGCGTTCCGCGAGTACGACGCCGAGAACGTGCTTGACAGCCCGGTGCAGCCGTTCTCAGGCTGGAAGGACGTGTCGGAGTTCGGCTGGTCGCCGGATGCCGACGAGATCGAGATCACGCAGCCGCAGGCGTACCCGATGCATGTGCTTGCCGTGGTGCGCCGGATCACCTCGAACCCGGGATGATGATGCTGCGCCCCGCCACTCCCGACGACATCCCGACGCTGGTGGAACTCGGCCGCGTCATGCACGACGAGAGCCCGGTCTTCCGGGCGCTGTCGTTCAGCGAGGACAAGCTGGCCAGGACCATCCTCCACGCCATCGACAACGGCTTCGCGGTGGTGGCAGAGCAGGGCGGCCAGATCGTCGGCGGGATGCTCGGCATTGCCGTCGAGCACTGGGCCTCCACCGATGTCGTGGCCTGCGACCTCGCGCTGTTCGTCGCGCCCGAGCACCGCGGCGGTAGCACTGGCGCACGCCTGCTGCGCCGCTATGCCGAGTGGGCAGAAAGCATCGGCGCCGCGATCACCCAGTTCGGGATCGTGACCGGCGTCGAACCCGAGCGGACCGAAGAACTGTGCCGGTGCCTTGGGTGGCGCCGGACTGGCGTAGTGATGGGACGCTGACCATGTGCGTGAACCTCTCGACCCTGGCGATGTCGGCGGCGGATACCGTCTCCGCTGGCAACAAGATCCAGGCGTTCACCGGCGCCGTCAACGCACTCGGCGACCTCGCCATGGGTGTGACCAAGCAGCGGATGATGAATGCCGACGCCCGCGGCGCCCGCATGCAGGGTGAGCAGCGAGCGAAGCGAATCCGTGCCGCCGGCGATCAGGAACTGGGCCGCGCCCGCGCCGATGCGGCTGGCGCCGGCGTTTCGGTGGGCAGCGACTCCGTGCTGGCAGCAGAGCGCCAGATCGTGCGCGGCTCCGAGCAGGATGCAGCGATCGCCATCCTGACGGGCGAGAACCAGGCGACGAGCCTGGAACTCTCCGGGAAGATGTACCGCAACGCCGGCGTCTTCTCGGCGCTGGACGGCATGGTCGGTGCGGCCGACAAGTGGCGGCGCTCCAAGTACGCCGAGCAGCAGAACATCTGGTCTCCGGGGTATGACGACGTGACCGGCGCCTCTGGCGGCTGGACGGGGATGCGCTGATGGGTCGCATCGCTGCCGGTCTCGACTTCGGCCAGGCCGTCGCGCAGCCGGTGCGGCTGAACGAGGTCGCCGTGCCGCGCGCCGCGTTCGGCGTGACCGGCAATCTCGAGCGCATCGGCGCCGACATGGTGGCCGAGGGCGAGCAGCAGCTGCGCGTGCAGCAGGCCCAGGACGTGCAGCGCGCCCGGGAAGCTGTCGCACTGCGCGAGCGGACGGATGCTGCAGTCTCTCAGGCGCGGCTGCTGACCCTGCGCGACCGCATGGCCGACACGCTGGCCGACGTGGACCGCGGCGTGCAGGACGGCAGCATCCAGAAGGAGCAGGCCGGGGTCGTGTGGAAGGAGCGTACCAAGGCGCTGCTGGACGACTCGCTGCCCGAGATCCCGGAAGTGCACCGTGAAGTGGCGCGCGCCGATCTTGACGGGCTCGCGGCCCGCCTCGGAAGCCGTGTGTCAGATTCGGTGCGCCGACGCGATCAGACCGACACGCTGGCATCCATCGACGCCACGCTGGAACATGCGCAACGGCTGTCGCTGACGGACCCGGTCAAGGCGCGCGATCTGGTCGAGGCCACGCTGACGATCAGCGGCCCGGCGGCTGGGCTGGACTCGGTCAAGATCGGCAAGGTGCGCCAGTCGTGGATCGAGGGCGCAGCCTACACCCGGGCCTATACCGCCATGAACGCGGCCAAGGGCGACAACCGGGCACTGGCCGAAGTCGAGCTCGGCCTGTCGGAGAACGCGGAGATCGACCCGCAGCGCAAGGCTGGTCTTCTGGCGCAGATCGAAGGGTTCAAAGCGTCGAACGAGGCCCGCGCGCTTCGTGCAGCGCAACATGCCGAGATCGTCGCCGCGCGCCGGCAGCGTGAGTCGGACTCGGCCTACTCGGTGCTGTCGTCGTGGGCGCTGGCCGGCAAGGCTGCGAACCCGGACGCCAATGCATCGCTGATCGCCAAGCTGACGCCCGAGGCTGCCGCGGCCTACAAGTCGCTGGCGGCAGAGGTGCCGGCGCGCACCGCCGCAGCGATGCTGCCGATCAGCCAGCAGAGCACGCAGCTGGATTCGCTGTACGCCCAGCGCGCCGCCAACGGCACCAGCAAGGTGCTGGAAGAAGAGATCAAGCGCCGCGAGCAGGTGCTGCAGCAGTCCCGCGACGAGTACGGCAAAGACCCGCTGCGCGCTGCTCAGGAGCGCGGCATTCTGGACACTCCGCTGCAGCCGCTAAACCTCAGCAGCATCGAGGCGATCTCGGCCGGCATCGGCGAGCGAGTGGTGCAGGCACAGACCGCTGCGACGCGTGCGGAGCGGCCGGTGTCGCCGCTGACGAACGACGAGGCCGACAAGCTGGGCCGCTTTATCACGCAGTTGCCGGCGGCGCAGCGCGCGGATCTCATCCAGCAGATCTCGGCCCTGCTGCCACCCGCGCAGGCCCAGGCGCTGGCCGGGCAGATGGTCAACGGCAACACCGAAGAGAAGCGCGCGCTCGGCATCGCGTTCGCGCTGGGCGCCGCGCGCACCACCAACGGGCGCGCAACGTCCGAACTCGCGCTGAAGGGTGCCGATGCGTTGAAGGCCAAGACCATCAAGGAGCAGACCAGCGCGGTCGACGGGTGGCGTGGCCAGATCAACGCCCAGTTGTCCGAGGTCTACGCCAGCCCGCAGCAGGCCGAGATGGTCGGAGAGGCCGCGCGCCTGATCCTGGCCGGGCTGGTGTCCGAAGGCGCCAGCGGCAGCGCCGGCGACGCCAAGCAGGCGGTCAGGCTCGCCGTGGGCGGTGCGCTGCGCGAGTACAACGGCGCGCGGGTCGTCGTCCCGGCCGGCATGGAGTTGACCGACCTGCGCAAGCGGCTGGAGAACATGACGCCGGCCGACCTGTCCAAGCAGGCGCCGGATGGCCAGGTCTACGTCGGCGGCAAGCCGATGGCGGCGGCTGACTTCCTGGCCCGCCTGCCAGACGCGCAGCTGCAGTACATCGGCGGCAGGCGCTACGTCGTCAAGACCGGCGGCACATATGCGGCGAACTCGCAGCGGCAGCCCATCGTCGTCGAGGTCGGGCCGTGATCGACGAACTGTTCACCGAGCAGACGCTGGCATCGGTGCGGGATCGCATCGACAACCCGTCGCGCCTCGTTCCAGCGCGCAAGGAATCGGTCTGGGGTGCGATCACCGCCGTCCCGCGCGCCGTGACGGAGGCTGTCGCCCAGCGAAGCGCCGGCATCTTTGAGGCAGTGGCTGGCTTCGGCTCGGTCCTCGGCGCCTACCCGGAGATGCTTGGCCCTGTCACGCTGACCGACGAGCAACGCCGGCAGGCTGATGCGCAGCGCGAGCGGCTGCTGGCCCAAGGCCCGGATGTCGAGACGGAGATCGGCCGCAGCCTGCGCAACGCCGGCGCGATCTACCGGCCTGACCCGGCGACCGCCAGCACGGCGGAACAGGTGCTCTACGGCTTCGCGCGTGGCGCTACCAAGATCGTGACCGCGGCCCCGGCTGGCCTGCCAGGCTTCGTCATGGCCGGCGCTGAAGAGGCGGCGAGCGCTTCAGACGACCTCGCGGCCCAGGGCGTACCGCAGGGTGCGCGCATGGCTGCCGGGGCGGTGCAGGGCGCCGGGCTCGCGCTGGCAGCACTGCCACTGGTCGGCACCACTCTGCCGCAGACCGCGGCGCTGTACGTGGCAGGTGGCCCCGGCGGGTTCATGGCGCAGCAGGCGCTGACCCGCGAGATCCTGCGCAACGCCGGCCAGGACAAGGTCGCGGAGCAGTTCGACCCGTTCGATCCGGTCGGGCTGTCGATTTCTGCGCTGCTGCCGGCTGGCTTCACGGCCTATGGCCTGCGCGCCCAGCGAATGCAGCGTGCCGCGGCGTCTCTGCCACCGACGCTGGCCGAGGCGCGCGGCGAAGTGTCCCCGGTCCCTGTCGAGCCAGCCGCGCCGCCGGAGCCGATCCCGAGCGCGCGCACCGCGGTTGCCGATGCCGTGCAGCGCTACGGTGACACTCAGCAGTTCCCGCCGGAAGTCGTCGATGCGGCGATGGCCATGAACATCGCCGAGCAGGCGCGCGGCGCTGATGCTGGAGCACAACTGCTCAGCCATCACGAAAATTTGGCGGCGGCCGTTGCTCGTGCGCATGATTTAGAGACGCAACTTGCCGAACTGGAGGCCCGGCGCGCAGACCTGCTGCCGATCGCTGGCAACCTTGCGGAGCCGGGCGAGATTCGAGACGCACGCACCGAACTGCGTTTGATGGAGCAGACTCGCGTCGACCTGTCCGACGCAGCGTTGCGTGCGCTGGCAAAGGTTGTCCAGGCCCGCGATGGCATCAGCTACAAGGCGGCGCTTTCACAGGCTACAAAGGACGCCGAAGGCCGCGCCGCCGACTGGACGGCGCGCCAAGAGCGCCTGCAGTCGTTCATCGATGACAACGCCAAGGCGCAGCAGGCCACGCAATCGCTGCACCATATTGATCAGCAGATGGCCGACCTTCGTTCCCAGGCGGAAACGACGCAGCCGGCCGTGCGCTGGGTTCGCGCCTTGGTTGCCGCGGCTTCCGAGGCTCGGCAGCGGGCGCAGTTTCAGCGCTTCTACGAAGCTACAGCACCGGCCAAAGAGGCGGCGCTGACCCCAACAGACGGCGCGGTGCGCATGTACCACGGCGGCAGTCCGGAGGGTGTGACGGGCCCGCTGTGGTTCACGTCCGACCTTCGCGACGCCATGGGCTGGGCTTCGCGCGGCGCCGGCATGCAGGTCTGGTATGTCGACGTTCCAAAGGCGATCGCCGACAGTATCCTCGGTGGCGATTTGCCAAACGGCATCGTGCCGCTGTCGCGCGCCGAACTGCCGCCGGAGCTGGCCAACCAGCGAAGGCCGCTCGTCGATGCGCCCATCAAAGCCAGCGCCGACGCAGCGCTGACGACAGAGCCCGCACAGCCGGGCCCCCGCCTCCGAGAAATGACCGACGCCGAGCGCGCCGCCGCGCAGGGCGTCGTCGTGGATCTGCGCAAGCGTGTCGCGCTGCTTGCGCGTCTGAGGGAATGCATGGCATGAACGCACTGGATCAACTCGAAACCGCGCTGCGCGACATCCGAGCGCTCACCCGAGGCTCAGCCTTCGAGGCATCGCTGGCCGAGCTCAACACGACGCTGGTGGCGCTGCTCTCCGAGCGAGAGCAGGACGACCCGGCCAAGCGCGCGCGCGAGGCGCGCGAACTGGCGGCGTCTGAAGGCATCGCGGCATCACTGGCGGCGCTGCTCGAGATGAAGCGCCAGGACCACGCGCAGGACATGGGGGGCGACACCGAGAAGCGCGCCGAGCATGGCCGCATGCTGAAGGCGGTGGAGTCGCTTGCCGCTTCCATGGCCGCCCAGAAGGCGCCGCAGGTCGTCGTGCAGTTCGACGTCAAGGAACTCGCCGCGGCCATCGTTCAAGGCCTGTCGCAGCGGCAGCCGGTGACCGTGACGAAGGACACCGACCGCGGCGGCAAGACGGTCTACCAGATCAACAGGAGCGCGGCATGACGCAACCCGACCAGCAAACCGACCTGAAGGTGCGCGTCAACGTCAGCGGCTGCATCGTCTGCTGCGACAAAGACCACAACGTCGTGAAGTCGATCCCGTTCAGCGTTGGCGTTCCGCTGGAGCAGCTGCAACAACCGAAGGAGGCCGTCAGTGGCTTGGACCGTCAATAGCCTGGTGGACCAGGCGGCATGCAGTGCCATCGGCGCGCTGTTCAACGGCGGCAGCGTGCGGCTGACCGACTCCGGCGCCAGCGAACTCGCGGCCCCGGCCTTCAACGCAACGGCATTCGGTACGCCGACGAACGCGCACCCGAGCGTGGCGGCTGCGAACGCCTTCACCGGCGATGCGAGCTTCACGGCCGGGACGATTGCGAACATCGCGTTCCGCAACAGCGGCGGGACCACGCTGATCTCTGGCACGGTCGGGGTCGGCAGCGGCGACTTTCAGGTCAGCAGTGCCGATATCCCAGGCAGCGGCGTTGACTACATCTCGCTGTCGGCGCTGAACCTGACGGTCTCGATGGCGGGCGCCTGATGGCTGGATGGAAGCTCCGCGCCGCGCCTCGGATTGCACTGTCCGGGAGCGTGGCTGCGAGCGGCGAAGTTGAGTTTGCGTCGTCGCTCCCGGCGTGGGTGCAAGCCATCGCCTCGCAGACCTGGGGCGAGGTGCCGGGCAACACGCTGGCCGACATCGACCCGGGAAACGACGCCGCCTACACCGCCACGCCGGGGAGCGAGGCTTGGCGCGGCACCGGCGGCATTGCCCGCACCATGACCGCCTGGAATGGCGCCTGCCATGACCGCACCACCGGCCGCATGTACCAGTGCGGCGAGGGCGGCCATACCGACCACGCCGGCAATGCCGTGTATCTGTGGGACATAAACCTGGCCACCCCCACCTGGTCCATCGTCCTTCCGCCGAGCGGCGCCATTGGTCAGCCTACGGTCTCGTCTTACAACGACGGCCAGGAGGCGTCGGGCGAATACTCCGACGGCCGCCCGCGCAGTTGGCACGGGTACAACGGACACGTCTGGGTGCCAGGCCTGGGGGCAGTGATGGCCGGCCAGACGGCGCAGTACAACAGCGGCGTGATCGGCCCGCGGCGCTGCGTGTTCTTCGACCCTGACACCGGCGCCGCCACCTTCGGCAGCACGGCCAGCGCCACCGGCAACGGCAGCAGCATTGCGGCCTGCTATGACTCCACGCGCGGCACCAGCGGCAGCATCTGGAGGCGCTGGCACGGCACCGCGAAGATGGAGCGTTATGACATCGCCGCCGACACCTGGGAGCAAGTCGGATCGCTTGAAGCGTGGTCCGGTGCGAACTCGCTCACCTACCTGAGCGGCCACGACTGCATCCTCATCGGCAACGGTGACGATGGCTCGCAGACCATCGCCGGCGGTTTCGCAGTCTTCGACTGCTCGGCTGGCACCTACCACACGCCAACGTTCACGGGAGCGCCGTCGCTCAACGTGGCGCACAACGGCGGGTTGTGGCCCGGCCGCTGCCAGCCGATCTGGCTGCAGTCCAAGGGCTACGCCGTGGCCTGGGACAACGACACCAACCGCACGCAGATCCTCCGGCTGACGCCGGGCGCCAATCCGAAGTCGGACGCCTGGACCGTGGACACGCTGCCGGTGGACGGCGGCAACACGCACACGCCCAGCGCCGCGCAGGCCAACGGCACGCACGGCCGCTTCGGCTACTGGGCAGCGGCCGATGCGCTGTATGTGATTAACGCAGTGGGCGAGCAAGGCTCGCTTTACAGGATCTGACCATGGCCGACATCTTCCTGAACTCCGGCGACGGCAGCGACGCCAACAGCGGCGCGGACTGGACGGCCGAGAAGCTCACGCTTGCCACCGGCGTCGCTGGCATCGACGCGGCGGGCGACCGGGTGCTGATCGACTCCGCGCACACCGAAAGCGCCACCAGCATCAGCTACACCTGCCCCGGCACAGCCGCCAACCCGTGCCAGATCCTGTCGGTGACGCCCACGGGAACGTCCGGCATCAGTTCGCTCACGGCGGGCGCCACGTTCACCGGCAGTTCTACCGGCGTCACGCTCAACGGCAGCTTCTACGCCTACGGCCTGAGCATCGTGGCATCGGGCGGCAACATCACCTGCGGGTCTGCCGCAGCGTCCAACCAGACCTTCGACACTTGCACGTTCAATCTCTCCAGCGCCAGCGCGGGCGCGCGGATGATCTTCGGCACGAACACGGCCAACGCGGGCTCTGTCACCGCGCTGCGCAACTGCGTTTTTCAGACCGGCGCGACGGGGCAGCGCATCTCCTACGCTGGTGACGTGCGGATCGACGGCGGGTCGTGGTCCGCATCAGGCACCGATCCGGTCGCGGCCTTCATCCCCTACGGGGCGGACGGCGGCGGACGCGGCGGCACGTTGACGGTGCAGGGCTTCGACTTCAGCAACCTGCCCAGCACGGTCAACCTCATCGGCATCAGCCACGGCGGCTGCACGGCGCTGTTCCGCGACATCATCATGCCCGCGTCGTGGAGCGGGGCGCCCATCTCGTCCAGCGACGTGAAGGACGGCCACCGCGTCGAAGTCTGGCGCTACAAGGTCGGCAGCGCCTGGAATCGCTTCTGGCTGCGCGACACCCGGCGCGATCTGACACCCGAGACTACCATCGTGCGCACTGGCGGTGCCAGCGACGACGACGGCAACTACAGCGTCAAGATGGTCACCACGGCCAACTGTGCGTACCCGGCCACCGTGGCGCGCAGCATGCCCATGGCCGTGCACAACACGACCACTGGGTCAAGCCTCACGGTCACGGTGCAGATCATCCACGACAGCGCCACGGCGCTGGACGATGACGAGTTGTGGGTCGAGGTCGAAGAGCCGGACGGCACGATCACCACCGATGCCGTGGCCAGCGTCATTGCCACGCCGGCCGCGCAGACGAGCAGTTCCGAGACGTGGACCACCACGGGGATGAGCAACCCAAACGAGCAGGAACTAAGCGTCACGATCAACGCCAGCATCGCCGGCCCGCTGCTGGTGACGGTGTGCTGCGCCAAGCCCAGCACCACGCTCTACATCTGCCCGAAGGTGACGGTGGCCTGACATGGAGTTGCTATCCCGCACCGGAAGCATCTTCTCCGGCACTTTCTCCGGCGCCGCGGCGGACCGCGGTGGCGTGCTGCTTTCGGGCGGCGGCGGCGACACCACCGCCCCCACCCTCACCAGCCCCACTGGCGCCGCCACCGGCAGCACCACGGCCACGGGTTCGGTTACGACCGACGAAGATGGGCCCGCCTGGGCCGTGCTGACGACCAGCGCGACGACGCCAGACGACGATCAAATCAAGGCCGGCCAGGACCACACCGGGGCCGCGGCTGCGGCCAGCGACACGGCGACGCTTTCGGCTGGCAGCAATCCGGCCGCGTTCTCGTTCTCCGGGCTTGCGGCTTCGACTGCCTACTACCTGCACATCGTGCAGGAAGACGAAGCATCGCCAACGCCCAACACGGCGACGCCGGTCACGAGTTCGTCGTTCACCACCAGCGGCGGGTCTTCTGTCGGCGCTGCGGCGCACTACTACTCTCACATGAGCGGAGAACAGTGATGTTCAAGAACGTAGCCAGTCAGACGATCGATCTGTTCGTCTTCGACTATTCGACCGGCGCCCCGAAGACCGGCGACGCGGCCAACCTGACGGCTTACCTGTCGAAGGACGATGGCACGCTGACCGCGCTGACGGACACCAGCGGCGCAGAGATCAGCAGCACAAACGCGCCCGGGTGGTATCGCTTCGACGTGAGCCAGTCGGAGAGCAACGCCAACAAGCTGCTTTTCACTGGCAAGAGCAGCACGGCCAATGCAACGATGGTCGGGAAGACGATCTACACGCGCCCGCAGTATGCGGCCGATACCGTCATCAGCAGCGGCGGCATCGTGTCTGCCAACGTCACGGCCTTCGGCGGCTCGAACGGCACGTTCTCCGGTGGCCGCCCGGAGGTGAACACCACGCACGCGGCTGGTACTGCGTGGGGCTCTGGCGCGATCACCGCCGGATCTCTGGCGACGGGCGCCATCACGGCAGCCAAGTTCGCGGCCGGCGCGATCGACGCCGCGGCGCTGGCCACCGACGCGGCTACCGAGATTGCCACGGCGGCGCTGACCACGCAGATGACGCAGAGCTATCGCGCTGACGGCGCCGCGCCGACGCTGGCGCAGGGCATCTGCGAGATCCTCGGGCACCTCGGCGAGTCCAGCATCAGCGGCACGACGAAGACCGTCAAGCAGTTCGACGGCTCGACCTCGGCCATGACGTTCACGCTGGACGACGCGACGACTCCGACGAGCATCACTCGGGCGACCTGATCCATGAGCGCGCCGGGCGTCATCACGCTCGGCCTGGGGAGGAGCCCGGGCGAGGTTCTTCTTCTGGGCTTGGCCTCTTCCACCGTCACGCAGGGCGGAGGGCTGGTCACGCTCGGGCTTGGGCTGACGCCGTCGCGCGTGCTGCTGCACGGGATGGCGACTGGCTCGGAGCCGCCACCGGAAGAAGGATTCGAACTCGACGCCCCCCTGTCGCTGCCGTTGGCGGGGACGGTATCGCTGGCCGGCGAGTTCGAGTTCCCGGCCCCGACGTTTCCGCTCGAGATCGAGCCGACGACCGATCTGGCGCTGACCGGCACGGTTGCGCTCAGCGGCGAGCTTCTGTTCTCTGACCAATCCACGTTCTTCGCGGTCAACGGCCGCAAGCTCAGGGCTCAGAAGCCGAGAGCGCGCGCCAGGCCAGACCGCATCGGTGGACTCGGCCAGTTCATCGCAGAGGAAGAGGATGAAGAGATGGCCGCCGTGATCGCGCTGATGCTTGCCGAAGGAGTGCTCTGATGCCAAGCCTTGCAACGTGCCTCGCCAAGGCTGGCGCCGCGTTCTCGCAGGAGGACAGGGCAGCGCTGATGCTGGCGGCTCAGGAACTCCGCAGCCAGGGCATGGACGGCGCGGAGGCCGAGCGCGCGGCGGTGGGCCAGATCGACGCTGCGCTGGCGGCACGATTGGCAGACGCTGAGGCGACGTTCTCCAGCGGCAAGGTGGAGATGACCGCGGCCGAGATCGACGCGGAGACTCCGCAGAAGCCGACGCTGGACCCCGCGGCTGATCCGCTGGTGCAGCAGGTCGCCCAGCGGTTCCCCGACCTTCAGGTCATGCTCGACGGCATGGACAAGCCGATGCCGCTGGTCGAGTTCCTGAACGGAGTCAAGGCCGAGGCTGACGACTTGGCGGCGGATGCTCCGCTGATGCAGGTCGCGGCCGAGTGCCTGCTGGTGAACGGGGTCTAGTCGATGAAGACCGTGGCCGCCAGCATCAGGCCGAGCCCGCCGCCGAGCACGGCGAAGATCGCCAGCACGCCGGCATACTGTCGCAGTGCTTCCCAAGCGCGCCGCCACGATCCAGTGCCGCCAAGCACCATCAGCGGGACGATGGAGATCAGCGCCGCGCACGTGGCGATGGTCAGGAGCGCGGCTTTCCACCAGGACATGAAAGCGCGAGTATGAAGCCAATCTGCCGTCAGCAGCTGAATTCGGCGCGTTCCGCCGCGGGTCGCCAGCCGATGACGCCCGCACAAGAGGCCGCCATCGAGTCGCGCCTGGGATCGACCATGCGCATGCTGGCGCGGCGAGACCCGCAGGCTTGGCGCGCGATGACGCCTGACGCCCGGGTGCTGGAGGCTGCCAAGGTGGCCGCCGCTGACATCGGCGCTGAAGCCAAGCGCAAGGTCGAGAACGCCACGCGCCAGGTCGTCAAGACCGCTGAGACCGAGACCCGCATCGCTGCCGCCGGCAAGAAGGAGCGGACCGCTGGCCTGGTGTTCGACTTCGAGCGGACCCATGCCTACATCGACGGCGTGAAGCGCGACAACGTGCGCGGCCTGATGGACCTGATCGCTGCGGCAGACACGCGGGACGGCGCCTCGGCTGGCCGGAAAGCCATGATGGTCCTGTTCGATGCCCAGAACCCGCAGATGACGCGCGACCTGGCGCTGGAGGTGTTCGCTCGCGGCAAGGCCGGCACTGGCAACGCGATGGCCAAGAAAGGCGCTGAGGCGTGGCTGAAGGTCTCGGACGCCATGCGTGAGCGCTTCAACGCGGCGGGCGGTGATGTCGGCCGGCTGGACTACGGCTATCTGCCGCAGGCGCACGACCAACTGCGAGTTCTGGCGCGCGGGCAGGATGCCTGGGCCGCTGAAGTGCTGCCGCTGCTGGACCGCAAGCAGTACCTCAACGAGGACGGCAGCGCGATGACGAATGACCAGCTGCTGGACGTTCTGCGCGGCGCGTGGGAGACGATCAGCAGCGACGGCGCCAACAAGACGGCACCCGGCGCATTCAAGGGTTCAGGGGCACGCGCCAACCGCGGCAGCCAATCGCGCGAGATCCACTTCCGCGACGGCGAGGCATATCTGCAGTACCTGTCGAAGTTCGGCGCCGGCAGCATGTACGACGCCATGATCGGCCACATCGGAGGGCTGGCGCGGGACATCGGGCTGGTGGAGCGATACGGCCCGAATCCCGAGGCGGCGATGCGCGTGCAGTTCGACGTTGCGCAGCGCGCGGACGGAGCGAACGCGCGGGTCTTCGGCAACAAGGCCGATGCCTACTGGCGCCTGCTCAACGGCAGCGCCGGCACGCCTGAAAGCGCGCGGGTCGCGATGGTCGGCCAGCACATCCGCAACGTCGAGACGTTCGGCAAGCTGCAGGGCGCCGTGCTGTCGTCGATCACCGACCTGGGAACGTACTTCGTCACCATCGGCTTCAACCGGATGAGCTACTGGGATGCCTTCCGCAACATCGGCGGCGCCATGTCGAAGGACACGCGCGACTTCATGAACGCACACGGCATGATCGCCGAGTCGATGATCTCCGACCTGAACCGCTGGGCCGGCGAGAACGTGGCGCAGTCGTGGAGCGGTCGGATTGCGTCGGCCACGATGCGCCTGTCGCTCATGAACGCATGGACCGACACGCTGCGCCGCGGGTTCCAGATGACGCACATGCAGGCCATCGGCAGCATGCGCGGCAATGCTTGGAGCGCGCTGACGGAGTACGACCGCTGGCGCCTGGGCCAGCACGGCATCACGGAAGCCGACTGGGGCGTCATCCAGGCCGCGCAGCCGGTGGTGCACAACGGGCGTGACTTCGTGACGCCGGATGGGATCTACAACGTGCCGGAGAGCGTCTTCGCCGCCGAGCCTGGTGCGCCGATCGCGCCTGTGGTATTTGAAGCGCAGCGTCGCAGCGAGGCCACGGCCGCGCGCGCGGCGGCGACGCAGGCGTCCACGGACCTTCCGAACGTGCTCGCCGCGATCGATGCGAACCAAGCCCTCTCGGCAGCCGAACGCAAGACCGCGAAGGCGCAGGAGCGCGGCAGGGCGCTTGGGCTTGAGCAGCGCGCGCAGCGCCTGGACGCTGACCTGCAGGCAACCATTGCACGCTACCAGGCCGACTATTTCGGCCTATCCGCGCAGCATGCCGATCGTCGCGCTGGCGAGATTGTGGCCAAGTACATCGGCATGCTCTCCGACGAGTCCGAGGTCGCGGTGCTTAACCCGGATCTCGCAACACGCGCGATCACGACGGGAGGCGGCAGCCGGGCCGGGACCATCGACGGGGAACTCAAGCGCGCCGTGATGCAGTTCAAGTCGTTCCCGATCGCGATGATGTCGCGGCACTGGCGGCGCATGCTGGACACGCCGGCCGGGATGGATGGCGCCCCGACTCTGGCCAATCCATACGTCTACGCCGGCGCGATGCTGGTGACGCTGACCGCTCTTGGCGCCGTCGCGTTCCAGGCCAAGCAGGTCGTCAGCGGCAAAGACCCGGTGGACATGACCACGTCGAAGTTCTGGACGCGGGCGCTGGCGCAAGGTGGCGGGGCCGGTTTCCTGGGCGACATCCTGCTGGGCGATACGACCGACGACCGCAGCCCGCTGGACAGCCTCGGGCGTGCCGTGCTTGGCCCATCGTTTGGATCGGCTGCCGAGTTGTATGAACTCACGAAGGGCAACGTCGACGAGTATCTGGCCGGCAAGGACACGCACGCCGGAGCGGAACTGATCCGGTTCATGCGCGGGCATGTGCCGCTGACGAACATCTGGTACATCAAGTCGGCCATCGACCACGCCGGCCTGCACGCGCTGCAGGAGTCGGTGAGCCCGGGCTACCTGTCGCGCATCCAGAACAAGGCGCGAAAGGACTGGGGCACGTCGTACTGGTGGGAGCCCGGCACTGGCCTGCCAGAAAGAGCGCCATCGTTCGAGGAACTTGCAGGAGACTAGAGCCATGCGTCAAGACCAGATCGATCGCCTCAATGACCTCGCCGAACGGCTGGCCGACCGCTTCATCACAGACGCCGATCCGGTGAACTGGAGCGCCGCCGACAAGCTGCCGCGCGACATGACGCAGCAGGAGCGCGGAGACGCCTACTGGAGCAAGAAAAACGCCATGGCCACCGGCGGCGTGCTGCGCTACACGCTGGACCTGATAGAAGGCGGCAAGGGCAGCGCGAGCTCTGATCCCGAGACGCAGCGAGAGCGCGACGCCGATCTCGACAAGCGCATCGGAGACGCCGAGAAGAAGGCAGCTGCTGCCATGGCGCGCGTGATGGACAAGGCCAAGGGAAAAGCTGAGTTCGACAAGCGGGTTCATGGGAAGACCGCACGCGCGCCCAGCGATCCGGCAAAATAGACGAGGCCGCGAAGTGCTTGGAACCACGACGCGGCCTCTGACCACACTGCGAAGGAACCGCACCATGGCTGCCACTGATCTTACCGCCGCGCGTTTGCGCGAACTGCTGCACTACAACCCGAATACCGGGGTTTTCACTTGGCGCGTTTCGCGTAAAGGAGTGCAGTGCGTCGGCGCTGTCGCTGGCGATAAAACATGGAATGGGTACTGGCGCATTGGCGTAGAGCAGCGCCGCTACATGGCCGGTGTTCTTGCGTTCCTTTACATGACCGGAGAATTCCCGGCCGGAGACGTTGATCATCGTGACGGCGAGCGCACGAACAATCGGTGGTCAAACCTCCGAGTCGTGCCGCGCAGCGTGAACAATCAGAACCAGCGCAAAGCGCAGCGACACAACAAGTCTGGCTATCTCGGTGTCAGCCCTAATCGCAAACGTTGGGCAGCGTCGATTGTGGTTAACGGAGCCAAAACGCATCTTGGAACGTATGACACACCAGAAGATGCGCACGCTGTCTATGTCGAGGCTAAGCGGCGCATGCATGTAGGTAATCTGTTGTGACGACACCCAAGCCGTTGTCGCTGTTGGCGTTTGCATTTATGGAGTACGACAGGCGCGGATGGGACATGCCGGATGTTCACGTTCGCATCTATGAGTGGCTCGAGCGAACTGAAGGTGAGCGCAACCGAGTGATGATGGTCTTTCGTGGGTGCGGCAAGTCGACAATTCTTGGTGTTCGAGCGGCGCATCGGTTGTACCTAAACCCGCGCCACGAAATGCTCGTGCAGGGCGCGGACGATGACCTCACGGACGACATCAGCCGAGACACGCTGTCAATCCTGCGGGCGAACAACCTGACGGCAGGTATTTTGTTAGAGCCTGCCGGTGTCAGGCACTGGTGGACGCGCGCAGGTTTTGCAGCGAATGCGCGGACGCCCCAAATGCGCGGACGCGGCATTCTTTCTCGCGTAACCGGCAACCGTGCTAATGAGATCGTCAACGACGATACGGAGGTCAGCAAGAACGTCGAGACACCTGATGCCCGCAGCAAACTGCGAAAACGCCTTGCGGAACAGGGCTTCATCCTCAAGCCAGAAGGTTCAAAATTGTGGGTTGGAACGCCTCACACGTTCGACAGTCTGTACGACCAACTCATCAAGGCAGGAGCAGAGTCTCTAGTTATTCCACTGTTCGCGCACCAAACGAGGTTTGAGCCAGCCGAACATCCACGCGATGAGCTGCCATTCTCAGGTGATCCTGGGCCTGATGGCGTTTGGGTTTTTGAGGGCATAGGGGCGCCATCTAGGCTCCTAGTGCAAGGCGTTGACTATGTGGTCGATGGGAGAACTGTTCGGCTGGCAGTGCCAACACAGAAGCTTATCGACGTATGCATAGGAAACGCATGGCCAGAGCGATTTCATCGAAAGGAAATGCTTGAGCGTCGACGGGAGTGCGAGACGCTTGGCTACTGGGATCAGCAGTACGGTTTGCAGGCCAAACCTGCGCGTGAATCTCGCCTGGACCCCGCGCGCATCCCGCTCTACGACGTAGAGCCGCGCTTCGAGCGCGCCAACAAGGTGCTGCAGTGCTGGCTCGGGAAGGCGCGCATCGTTGGCGCTGCGCTGCGCTGGGATCCATCAAGCGGCAAGCTCCGCAGTGACACGTCGGCGCTGGCGCTGGTGCTGCAGGACGAGAACGGCTGCCGGTACTGGCACCGAACGGTGGCGCTGACTGGCGAGGTTGCCGAGTTCGATGCAGCCGGCCGAGAGATCATCGGCGGCCAAGTGATGGGCATCTGCGACATAGTCCAGCAGTTCGGCGTCCGCCGGATCACCGTCGAGACCAACGGCATCGGCAAGTTCGCGCCGACCGTGCTGCGCGCGGCGCTGAAGCAGCGCGGCATCGGCGCCTGCGGGGTCAAGGAGATCGACAGTTCGGCGCAGAAGAACAAGCGGATCCTCGAAGCCTTCGAGCCACTGATGCTGTCACGCATGCTCTGGGCTCACGTCAGCGTTTCGCAAGGGCAGGCGTTCGTCGAGATGCGCGAATGGAACCCGGCTGTAACGAACCAGCCAGACGACCATCTTGACGCCGGCGCGGGGGCGATCACCGACCAGCCTGAGCGCCTGTCGGATTCGTTCAGGAATCGAAACGCGGATGACCGCGAGGATTGGCGCCCGGGGCATGGCGTCTTCGAGGCCGAGCTAGAGCTATAACCGCTTCGCCGCCGCGGCCCTTTGCAACGAAGGGCACAAGATGTCGGTTGGCAGCGGAGCACCATTCAACGAGCACACCGGCAACGGCGTGGCTGTCGCGTTCGCGTATGGCTTCACGCTGCTGGACGAGGCCGATCTTGTCGTCGAGGTTGGAGGCGTCGCCACCTCCGCCTATTCGGTGTCCGGCCTGGGCAACACCGGCGGCGGAACGGTCACGATGGACAGCGCCCCGGCGTCTGGGGCGAGCGTTCTGCTGAAGCGAGAAATCGCGCTGACGCGATCGGCCGACTACCAGACGAACGGCGACCTGCAGGCCGCGACACTGAACGACGACCTCGACCGCCTGTGGATGGCAATTCAGGGCGTCTCGTCTGACGTTGGCTCCGCCTTGCGGTCGGAGACGCCTGACGTTCTGGATCTTCTGCCTGGCCCATCGTCGCGCGCAAACAAGCTCCAGGGCTACGATTCGGATGGCCAGCCGGTACTGGTGGCGCCGACGAGTGGCGACGCAACGGACTTGGCGCTGCAACTCCGGTCGACGGACGACGGAACGGAGGGCGGCGGCCAGATCGGCCACTCCGACCTGATCGACGACTACGACGACGATTCGTTGAGCGGCCGGATTCAGCAGCTAGGCGTCACCGCCAAAAGCTGCGGTGCGCTCGGCGATGGTGAGGCGAACGACTACGCGGCCATCCTTGCAATGCTGACGGCTCACAAGAACGTGTTGTTCACCGAAGGCACGTACCACCTCGGCGACTGGTCCACCAGCGACCGCATCTTCGACCTGACGGCGCGCGGGGATGGTCTGCGCATCGAGACAGAAGGGGATGTCGAGTTCACCGTCAACACGACGGCCAACGTCAACCCGGTGGTCTTCTACCTGCGCGGGAACAACAACAGCTTCTTCGGCCGGATGAAGTTCCGCGATCTGAACTACTCCCGCACCGACTCGCGGGGCATCATCCCGTTCACGCTGGACGCCTTCGGTGCGGATTGGAGAGGAATCACCTTCGACGGCATCAAGGGTGAGGACTGCTATACGCCGTTCGTCTGCGCGACGCAGAGCACCACGCGGGTGCGCGGGATCCACATCAAACAGCTGATCGCCATCGACTGCAACCGCGGCGCGAACTTCCAGAACCAGGGCGACGATGTCGTCATCGATCAGTTGTACTGCGAGCGGGTCGAGCGGGCCTACTTCGCCTATGGCGTCACCGGCCACCGGGTGAACATCTTCACGCGCGAGAACTACGGAACGACGGGATCGGTGAACATCGCCCGCGCGGTCGGCGGCTACGACACGACCGACATCCGCATCAACTATCACAGCCGCGACAACGTGCTGGACCTGAATCACGTCCTGGTCGACCACATCGATCTTCTGGGCGGGACGATCAGCGGCATCAAGGTCCACATGGACATCCGCGGCAGCACGGCCTACGACCCGGCTCGGATCGTCAACTACACCGGCTCCGGCGGCTCCGAGACGACCTCTGCAAGCTCGAACAACACCTACGACATCGAGCTTTCGGGGTCGTGCGATGCCCAGGCCCGGCCGGTGGAAGTGGTGGCGTCATTCGCCTCGAAGCGCTCGATGACCTTCACCCCCGGACGGTTCTTCGAGGCGGATCAGAGCCTGTATGACGCGTTCTTCACCAACACCGCGCCGGCTGGCGCAGCGGCTGCGTGGGATGCGCCGACGCCACCTGCCATCGGAGACGGCAACCTGTCCCGCTCGCACTTCGTCGAGGGCGGATCCTGCACGGTCTACTACTCGATGCTGGCCGGGTCAACGACCACGTTCGGGACCGGGGACTGGACGTTCCAACTCCCATTCCCGGCGAGCCAATCGGCCACTGGTGCAGCGCTGATCCTCGACACCGGAACCGGCTACTACACCGGGACCGCGATGGTCGAGGCTGGGAGTTCGGATGTGACGGTCTACCCGAGCCAGGCGCCGGCATCGACTGCGGTTCGGAGCACCACGCCGATGACATGGGCGACCGGCGACCAGCTGCAGTTCTCGCTCACCTACAGGATGTGACGCCACATGACCGACGTCCCCACCTACCTCACCCTGCCGCCGCTGCCAGACCTGCCGGGGCCGACGCCACGCCGGAGCAGATGGGCGCGTACCAGCGTGAGATCGACCGCTTCAAGGCCGCGGCGATGGCGCTGCACGCTCAATCCTGCGTCTACTCGGCCGACTCGCATCGCCGATGAGCTGGTGCCGCCGCCGGCATCGCAGCCGCACTCGCGCGAGACGCTGATCCGCGAGGTGCTCTGCAGCGTGGTGTCTCGAGCGATCCCCGCGCTGAACAGCAAGCCGTCGCCGGCCGCCTACGTGGCCGAAGCCATCGCCATCGCTGATGCCGCCATCTCGGCAGCTCCGACGATCGCATCCAACCGCCAGGAGTTGCCATGAACACCACCCGCAAGATCGCCGCCAGCGTGCTCGACGGCCTGGCCTGGGCGCTGGACTGGCTGCCGCGTGGCCTGCGCGCCGCGGCCGGCCGAGTGCGGCCCACGGACGGCGGCCCGCGGCCGACGGTGCCGAAGTGAAGCCGGCGCGCCCGCACCGCAGCTGGGCCATCGCGCTGCTGCTGGTCGGCGGTGCGGCCGGCCTGGGCTACCACCACGCCCGGCCCGACATCGCAGCCGACGTCTGGAACGCCAGCCAAGCCTCGCTGTGCCTGCTGCTGCTCGGCATGGTGGCCCTGGCCTACCCGGGCTGGCCGCGCGCCGTCTGCGCGCTGCTCAGCTCCTGGCAGGCCCTGGCCGCCGGCTGCAGCGTCGCCTGGATCGTCAAGCCCTGGCCAGTGCAGCCAGGCCAGTCTCAGTGCAGCGCCGCACTGGATCTGCCAATCACCGCTGTCGGCGCGTTTCTGCTGGTCGTCCTGGCCTTGCAGCTCGACACGGAGCGGTCCACGCCATGACCCCGCCTGAACCTGACCTCAACCCACTGGCGGTGCTGGTGCTGCTGGCCACCGCGGCCGGCATCAGCCCCCAGATCGCCGCGGCGCTCGGGGCCTACGGCCTGATCGTCTTCGCCTGGTTCGCCGGCCTGCTGGTGGGCCTGTGGCGCCTGCCGCCGACGCTGCGCATCCGGCTCGCCGGCTTTGCCGCGGTCTCCTGCATCGTCACGCTGGGCGTCACCGTGCCGGCCGCCAACCTGCTCGCGCGCCACATGCCGCTGCTGGATGCCCAGGGCGCGATCTTCGCCATCGCGGTCGCGATCCCTGCCGTTGGGCACTCGTGGCTTGATGTGGGCGCCTGGTTCGCCAGCTTCCTGCGGCGCCGGGCAGAGGGCGGCCTGCCGCCAACCGACCAGGGAGGCGGCCGATGACAGCCGGCGCTCTGACTCTCGCCTTCGTCCTGGCCGCCGTCTGGGCCGTGCTGTGCCGCGTCAACGCGATGCAGAAGGGTGTGACGCACTGGCCCATCTTCGTGCAGCACGCCGCGCTCGGCCTGGGCCTGTTCGCCTCGCTGCTGCTGCCGGCCGATTGGGGCCGCGCCGCGCTGGCCGCCGGGGTGTTCGTGTTCCTGGCGATGGGCGCGCACCGGTGGCGGCACGGGGCGCCGGCTGACACGCGCAAGCCAGACCGGAGCGAGGCGGGATGAGCCATGCCCTGCACCTTCTGCGGCGGCTCAGACCACACGCTGACGCACTGCCCGTGGAGACGCGGCCTTGATGCTCTGGCACGCTGCCGCTGCCGCGCTGGTGGCGGCAGCCGTGGGCACGGCCGGCGGCTGGAAGGCCCGCGGCTGGGTCGCCGACCAGCAGGCCGCCGAGTCAGCCGCCGCCATCGCCACCCAGCGCGAGCAGGCCATGCACACCGCGCTGGTCGAGACCACCCGCCGACTCACCGCCCAACAGGAGGCCGCCCGTGCCGCTGCCCAACAAGCCCGCCAGGCGCGGGCAGATGCTGCCGATGCTGCTGGCGCTGCTGAGCGGCTGCGCCAGCGTGCCGCCGAGCTCGCCGCCGGTGCCGGCGCCTGCGATCCCACCGCTGCCGCAGGAGGCCCGGCAGCCAGCGCTCCCGGCCTTGTGCTCGCCGACATGCTCGGCCGCTTGGAGGCGCGCGGTCGAGAGCTTGCTGCAGCCCTCGACGCCGCCAGCACCGCCGGAGAGGCCTGCGAGCGGTCCTACGAGGCTCTGACTGCCCCGAAGTAGCTCAGTAGCCGCGCCACCGCCGCGCATCGGTGGGGCCGGTGGGGAACTTCCCGGCCAACCGGGTGCTGCCGCGGCGGTGATTTCGGCCGTTGCGCCGGCTGCGCCATAGGTGCGCGCCATGCGCCAGGAGCGCAGCGACCGGTTGCAAATCCGTCCAGCCCAGTTCGACTCTGGGTCGCGCCTCCAGCTATGAAAACGGCCCCTCAGCGGGCCGTTTTTCTTGCCGGGCCAGTGGGGAACTTCTAGCCCGACTTCCGCCCGATCATGGCCAGGGCGTCGGCCAGTCGCTGCACTCCGTGGTGGGCGTATCGCTTCGTGCTGGCGTGGCTCTTGTGCCCCAGGACGGCGCCGACCGTGGCCAGGTCAACCCCCGCGTTCACCATTTCCGTCGCCGCGGTGTGCCGCAGGTCGTGCAGCCGCACGTGCGTCAGCTTGCACGTCTCGCGCGCCTTCGGCCACCAGTAGTCGATTTCGCTGCGCCGCGGCATCGGGAGCCGGCTTGCGCTGGTGATGATCGGGTGCATCGGCACGATGCGCGGCTCGCCGTTCTTGGTGTCGCGCAGCACGAACATGCCGGCGCGGCGCTCGGCGGCCAGGATCTCCCCCACGCGCATGCCGGACCAGAAGGCGATGCGGATCACCGCCCGAACGCCTCGGTGCTCGCAAGCCCTGGCCAGCTGCACCATCTGCAGCCGCGATACGGTCGTTTCCCGCGCGTTGCGAACTGTGGGGGCTACCACCCTAGCGCCGGGGTCGTGTTCGCCCATCCTGTGGCGCTTCCAGGCCCACCGGCAGGCGGCCCGAAGGTAGGAGATCCGGTTCTTGATGGTCGCCGGGGCCAGCGCTCCGTGCTGATCCTGCGCATACTCGGCGCAGATCTCGGGCAGCTGCTCGAGCGGCCGGCCGGCGTACCAGTCCTCCATCCATGCAAGTTCGCGGCGCACGTTGGCGCCGTGCTTCAGCTCTGGGACTCGCTCTCGGAGGTAACGAGCGACAGCCTGGTCAACGGTGTGCCGAGGCTTGGCGATGCCGGCCGCGAGCGCGTACAGGGCCGCGCTTTCCTTGCGGTCGAATGCGTCGGCCTGGGCGCGGGTCCACCCGGCCGGGAGAAGTTGGCGCCTGCGAAGGCGGCGGCCTTCGATTCGACGGTCGAAGTCGAACATCCAGCAACCGGTTCGCTTGTCGCGGTAGATCGGCATGCGGCCTTGTAGGCGTCGATGTCGGCCTGGGCAAAGACGACGCGCCCGCGGCCGGCGGATGGGCGGTAGTGTGCCAGCAACCCGCGCTTGGCCAGCTCGTACACCGACCGCTCGCTGATGCCGAGCTGCGGCGCGGCCTGGGAGGCGTCGAGCAGGGCGTCGGCCATCAGAACAGCCCCGCCTGCACAGGAGCCGTGTCCACTTCCGGCGCCTCATTCGCGGCGGCAAAACCGGAAGCATGCCCCTGGCACAGATGCCGATCCGCCCCGACCTCGGTGGCGCACCCTGCGCACAGGTGCTTGTCGCAGGTGCCGGCCTTGCGCACCCTGCCGGCGTTCGGGCCACTGCTGATGAGCTTGGCTGGCGTCGGCGCGTCGCACTGCAGGGTGGCCGGCTGGCCGCAGGCGCAGCGCGGGCGCCGCGTGCGGGTGCAGATGAAGCCGCGGGAGGTGCCGATCTGGAAGGGGACGCAAGGCATGGTTAGCCCCTCCGCACGAACGCCGACAGACCAGCGCGCCGCACCAGCCTGACGCGCCGGTTGTAGGCCCGACCGCTGTTGGTCTTCGAGCGGTCGGCGTGGCCCTGCAGCACCTGCAGCTGGCCGCCGACATCGCGCGGCCACAGGCAGGCGGTGCGCACAGAGCGGTGCGGGCCCTGCGGCGCATAGCGGCGCTGCAGGATCTCGTCTCGGGCTCGGGTGAGGTAGCGCATGGTCAGAACGGCACGTCGTTGTCATCCGGCCCATCCACGATGGTCAGCAGCCGGGCCACGGAGTTGGTGCGCATCACCTCGCCGCGCAGGTTGACGTGCGAGGCCTCGGGCACGCGCTTGGCGATGGCCACCGGCGCGTATAGCACGAACAGGCCGTCCGGGTGCTCGCGCGCCAGGCGCAGGACCTCATGCTCAGCGCGGGCGCGATCAGCCTGCAGCACGGTCGGGCGCTTGTTCGCCGGGATCAGCACGCCGCCGGAGTGGTGGCGCTGCCAGGTGTCGAGGTCGCGGCCGTCGAGGATGAGGTGGGTCATCAGAACAACTCCAACGTTCCGGCCTTCGCGCGCCGCGTGGCCTGCGAATTGGCGCGGTGGTGGTCGTGGTCATAGGCCAGGTGGTGCCTCTGGCACATCGCTGCCAGGTTCTCCGGCCGGCAGTCGGTCGGATCGTGGTTCAGGTGCGCGACGGTCAGGACGATGACGATGATCGGCGGCTCGCCGGCCGGCACCGGCCCATCGCCGAACCGCGTGAAGGACTCGTCGGCCGCGACCTGGCGCGCCTGGGCATAGGTGCGCGGGTTGTCGTTGTCGCCCCAATGAGCCAGCCACTGCCAGCCACCACCGCCGGGCCGGTGCCAGCAGCCGACGCTGTACTGCCGCGCCGTGCAGCCCGGGTGCTGGCACTTCCAGCCTGCACGCTCGCGCGCCGCCAGGCTGATCGCCGGCCAGTCCTTCGGGTAGAGCGCGCGGTTCTCGGGCTTGATGGGCATGGTCAGCCTCGCGGCTTGTCGCGTTGATCGGTCGCCAGGGCGCGGATTGCGTGCGCCGCCTCGATTGACGCCCGGAACGGATAGGGCGGCATCACGTCGCACAGCGCTGCCGCCTCCTCCAGCGCCTCCGCTCGCACGATGGCGCGGAAGCGCTCAAGCCACGGCCACGCGCAGTCACAGTGCTCGGAGCCAGCAAGACCAGTCTCACGCGCGATGTCTTCGATTGGGCGCATGGTCAGTCCCTCATCGTCGCCAGCGTCCGCAGCGGAAGCTGTCGCGGCCAGCGCTTGTGCAGGATGGCCCACAGCGCGGTCAGGCCGGCAGCGTCGGCAACCGTCTCGCCGTCGATCTCGGCTGCCCACTGATCGCAGCGGTGCCGCGGATCGCGCATCAGGCGCACGATGACCGTGTGCCCGTTGATTCGGCCGCCGATCCAGTCGCCGTGGATGGGCGCCGTGGGCGGGTATGCTGGCGCTGGGCCTGCGATGCGAGCCGCGTCCATCTTGGCGCGGCGGCGCTCGAAGGCGCCGGGCGTGGCGTTGTGCTTTGCCCAGCGGGTGCGCTGCGGACTTTGGAAAGTTGGCATATCTACCTGTTAGGCGGCTCGTGGCGTCCCCGCCAGTGGAAGCCGGGCCAGCGTTTCAGGTTCACGCGGGAGGGCCTGTCCAGACCGCCGCCGACCCACCAGGCGCCGTGCCGCCACTCGCAGAAAACCTCGCGCCAGCCGACGCAGAAGCGCACCTGATAACGGCCCTCCCGCACAGGCAAGCCGTCTGTGGCGGCCAGGAACCATGGGGTTACTTCAGCCTTCGCCATCGTCTGTCCAGTAGCTCATTTCCTCGTCGGCCTGCTCTTCTGGCGTTTCGAGTCGGCCCACTGGACCGCCGATCCAAGCCACCGCATTACCGGCAGCGCGCTCATTGCGCTCGTACTCTTCAGCGCCAACGCGGGCGCACTCTGCGGACTCTTCCGGCGTCCACCCGGCGCGTTGTCTCACCCGGGCGGCGTATCGGCGCACCCACTCTTCGCGCGAAATGACGCCTAACCCCTCGGTCGATCCGAGAGCCACCGGCAGCGGGGTTTCGTTGGTGTTCATCGTTGCATCTCCTTGGCCGGTGTCTCCGGCTCACCTCGAACGTTAGGGCGCTCGCTCACTGCGACGATTCTTTCTTCACCGTCACGGTGTACTTCACGCCGCCGCCTTCAATCTCGAAGGTGCCGCCGTGGAACTCAGCCTTCTCGATCACAGCCCGCAGCACATCGCTTGTGATGTCCTGCTTCTCGCCTACAAAGGCGTTGCCGGCCTTGTTCACGCGCCCACGGAACACGCGGCCCGTCAGCGGTGAAACTCCAATTCGTGCGTTCATAAATTTCCTCGGTTTTCAACCAGCGCCCTAACCCCTCGCTCAAGCCGAGTCGCAACGGAGTACCGTCGCGCCCGGCTTAGCTCGAACGTTAGGCCTTCTTCATGGCCTGCATAGCGCGCCGGCCAGTTTCGGCAATGGTCACGCGCGGCTTCCGCTGGTGCTTGGCAGCTACGGCCGAGCGCTCCCGCTCTGTCACCGGCTCATCCATGTAGGCGTCGGCGTAGTCCACAAGCGCTTGGCGCAGCAGGTCGCGCGCTTCACGGCCTTCAGCGCAGCGGGCCACCTCGGGCGCTCGATTCAGCAGCGCCACGGCTTGGCACACGGCCACATGCAGCGCTTCGGCACCAGGCCTAACCCCTCGTTCCAGCGGAGCACCGCCGGCAGCATCGTCACTCATGGTCAACTCCTTCGCGGGGCGGTGCCCGCTGAACTCGAACGTTCGGCCGCTTCATTCGCGCGCCAGCTCACCACCTCAAACTCGCCGGGCTTGAGGCCGAGCATGCCTCCAGGGGCGCGCACGCTGACGGCTCCCCAGCGGTTGCACTGCGCGGTGTAGACGTTGGCCTCGGCCACGACGTTGTGGCCGATCGGGAAGTCCCCGCGCACTGGCTTCGCCAGCATCACGCGGTCGGGCACCCAGGCGGGGGCACATTGCGTGCGGGCCGCCGTCATGTACTCCAGCGCGCGCGCCTGAAACATCAGCAACGCGGCGGCGTCCTTGCCGTAGTCATTCGTCGCGTGCAGCTTGTCGGCAAGCCAGTCGGCGTAGTCAACAGTGCCGCGCTTCGGAGCCGGCGGCCTAACCCCTCGCTCGAGGCCGGGACCGTCAACGGCGGGTGAGTTCGTCTGCATCTTCATCCTTTCGCGGCGCCGTTGCCGGCCCCTCAGCTCGAACGTTAGGGCGCTCGCAGCCCGCCACCAGCCGCAATTCGCTCGGGTGCACGTTGCCGATGCCGCCCTTGAAGTACGTGTCTTCATCGAACAGGACATCAAAGTTCGCGCTGTCGTTGTGGCCCACGATCACGCCCAGGGCGCGCTGGCTGCCGCTGCACACCTCCACGCGCGTGCCGCACGTCAGCGCGGGCATGCCGCGATAGGTCGCCGTGCGCTTGAATGCCTCGCTGGTGTGCGCCGGCCCGATCTTGCGCACAGTAATGTCCGCGAACGTGGCATCCGGCCAGGCTTCGCGCAGGTCCAGCAGGTACTCGTAGCGGGCCTTGCCTGCGGTCAGGTGGTTGACCGTGCGTTGCCAGTCCTTGCCGCGCACGTTGCATTCCCACGCGAAAACCTCGCGCTTCGGAACCAGCGCCATAACCCCTCGCTCAAGCGGAGCGCCGCCGGCAACAGTCGTTGTGTCCATGTCAGTCCTTCTCGGGCGTCGCCCGCTTACCTCGAACGTTGGGCGGCTCGCGGTACAGCACCGGCTGCGATGGCCACAGGTCGCCGGCATCGTGCAGCCACACGGTGGGCCGGCGGTGCGCGGTGTCCTTGTCGTCACAGTGCCCCTCGTGGATGCCGCTGCTGCCTGCCTCGATGAACAGCAGCGTGCGGCCATCGCGCGGGCAGTAGGTGGCATTGCGCCAGCCCAGTTCTTCGAGGCGGTGGTACGCCTCCCACATCGCGCGCACCGCGTCTTGCTCAGTGGGCATCAGCTCGGCGCGGCGGCGCTTGGCTTCGTCCACCGCGGCCAGGATGCGGCTGGCTTCGCTCTGGCGCAGCGGCTCGTGTCGCGTCCGACCCGGGCCTTCGTGGAACGTCCTGTGCCCCACCACGGGGTCGCTGTCTTCGCTCATCTCAGATCCTCTCGCTTCGGATACGGCCGCCCAACTGGCGGTTCAAGCGCGAAAAGTTGCCGCCACACGCGCAGCAACTGGCGCCACCCAAGAAACGGCTCGCTCTCCACGGCTGGGGCGGCAGGTGTCAAGGATTCCTTGACAGTTGCGGCGGGCTTCGGCTGCGCTGGCACGTACTCCACATCCGGCTCAGCATCTGAGACGCGCACCCAGATGCGACCGGCTACGCCTTCCGGCGAAGCGCCTCCGGTGTATCTCGTGACCTGCAGCCACGGAACCGTATCCTCCGGCTGCGCGGCGTCGGCCTCCAGCGCGGCAAGGTGCGCCCGCAGGCATCGCGCGGCCCATCCTCCGCCGCTGAAGTAGCCTTGCTGACTCTTGCCGTACTGGTCCTGGCCAAACTCCAGAAACTTGCGAATAGCGTGGATCACTTGATCCGTGGTGAAGGTCTCGCCGGCCTCGATCGCCGCTTGCTTCAGGTCATCCATGCGCTGGCTCCTTCGGCGCGGCAAGCACCATGGCGCGGGCCTCGGCTTCGATGGCAGTGAGGTTGCGCTCGGCGCGGCGCAACTCCGGCCGGTCCTCGACGTAGTTCGTCAGCCCGTTGGCCTCGTTGATCGCGCGCCGGTAAAGGTCGCGCCACTTCGCCGCCTCCGCCACCAGCGGCCCAGCCACAGCGGCGACTTCAGCGGCGGCGTGCTGGCGGGCGTAGGCGTGCGCCTGCGAGGCCGGATAAAGAGCCTCCCTGTTTTTCCAGCCGAGTGCCTGCACATGCTCGCGCGACAAAAGCACCAGGTCGCAAACCTCAACCGGCGAAGGATGCAGAGGCGGCATCGTGTCGGGCTTGTCGGTCATGCTGCGCCTCAGTGCGCCGCCGCCCGACCGCGCCGCGGCTTCACGCCGGCCGCCGCGATGCTGTCCCGCATGCCCGCCTCCAGCTCGGCCTGTTCGTCGGCGCCGTCGCTGTCCGGGTGGCCGCCGCCGTCGTCGTCGGGCGGCGTGTCGTCGTCGGGGCCGGTGGTGCCACCATGCTCGGCCGCGAACAGGTCGGTGGCGTCCGGGTGGTCGGCCTGGAAGGCTTCGGTCGTGCCGTCGATTGCCGGCGCGGGCGGCTGCACGTAGGTCTCGTTCGGCACGTCGGCCTCCATCCCGCGCAGCTGGGCCTCGATGAACCCACGCGCGTACTCGGTGCCGAACGTGCCCCACAGGGCGCCCCAGAAGGCAATCAGCACGCCGGTGATGTGGGCCTCCGTCGCCAACTTGTCGTCGCTCGGAATCAGCCTGAGCATGCTCAGGCCGAACTGAGTGCCGGCGTCCATCGCGGCCTTCTCGGCGGCGGTCAGCTGCTGCTTGTCGAGCATCGTCGGTTCTCCGTTCACCGCCCGCTCGCCGCGCTTCTCGCGCGCAACGCCAAGCGTTCCAGGTGGGCCACCTGCTCGCGCAGCCGCAGCACTTCGGCGGCCAGCACTCGCGCCGCCATCGGGTACTGCCCGCGCAGGTCTTCGGCCTTCGCCTCGTCGGCGGCGGATAGGGCTTCGTCGAGGGTCACGCCGGCGCCTCGGCGGAAGCAGGCTCAACCGGCGCCGGCTCTGGCGGGATCGGCGGGAACGCATCACGCGGCGAGACATTCAGGTCGCGCTCCAGAAGCATGTACGACGCGATGCTCGGCTCGGCTGCCCACTTGTCGCGCACGCGGTAGATGATCTCGAAGTCGGGCGTGTAGCCGGGGCTATCGCAGCGGGCTTCGATGCCAACCACGACGCCGCGATGCACGGCGTCAGACTCGCTGTCGTGCCAGTAGACGGTGTCTCCGACGCTGTGCTCTGTGCGAATGGTGGTGTAGCTCATGCCGGCACCTCGGCGCCGTACAGCTCAGCCATCGCCCCGACGTGCGCGATCAGCTGCCGGCAGATGGTCTGGAACTGGCTCTCGGTGTAGAGCCGCGCGGCCTTCTCGACCTTCGCCGGCTTGATGTGCAGGCGGTCGGCCAGGAAGTCGGCAGTGACCGTGAACCCCAGGCGCTCGCAGATCACGCCGAGCTTCAGCGTGGCCGGTTCGTCGGCGCGCGGCGGGCTGTCGTTCCAGCACTCCGGGTCAGCGCAGCGCGGGCCGCCGTGGTTCCCGTCGCACTTCGCGCGGGCATCCGGCGCTGGTTGCTGTGCCGGGTTGTGCACCGGCAGCAGGCTCTGCTGCGGCTGGTGCGCGTACTGCTGCGACGCGGCGGCCTCGGCCGCAGCCTTCGCCCGGTTGACCTCGGCCAGCGCCTCCAGCCGGTCCGACTCGGCACGCGCCGCGGCCAACTCCTCGGCCTGCCGGCGCTGCTCCGCCGCACGCGCCTCCGCCTCGGCCTTCTCGCGCGCCCGGCGCTCCTCGGCGGCCCGGTGCGCGGCGATGCGCGACGACACCACCGCGGCGAAGTCGTCGGCCGCCTTGTAGACCAGCTGGCCCAGGTCCGCGAACAGGAACTCCAGGCCCTCGGCCTGCGCCCTGAACGTCGCCACGTTTGCCCGGATCGCCCGGGCCTCGACCTCGGCCGCAACCTTCGCTGCTGCCAGCAGGCCGTTGAGCTTGTCCTGCATGCTGGCCACCGACTTCAGGCCCTTGATCGTGCCGGCGAAGTCCGCGGCGATGCTGGGCAGCCGGAATGGCGCGATCTCGGCGTTCAGCTCGTCGATGTGGGCGTCGAGTGCGCGGCGGGCCCGGCCGACAGCCTCCTCCTTCACCTCGGTCTTGCGGCGCGTGACCAGCTTGTCGAGGTCCAGGCGCACGGTCTTGGCCTCGGCGCTGATCTCGTCGATGGCCCGGAACAGGCGCTCGATGTCGGCCGTCTGGCTGAGCGCGTGGTCCTTCGCGGCCTTCAGGCGGCTCTCGACCTCGCCGCACCACTTCACGGCCTTCTCGGCGTCGGCGAAGTCCTGGTCGGTCTTCAGGTCGCGGTTCACAGCCCGGATCGCGCCCAGGGCCGTCGCCTTGAACTCAGCCAGGTTAGAAGCGGTGACGCTGCCCACGAGCTCGATGCGCAGCGCCGGCAGGGCCTCGGGCGCCTTGCCGACCGGCGCGGGCTCGGCGGACTCGGGGAGGACGTAGGCGGCCAGGTCGCGCTCGAACTGAGCCCAGCCGTTCAGGATCGCGGCGCGCAGTTCGGCGTCGGGGTAGTACCAGCAGTGCCGCTCCTCGACCAGTTCGCCGTCGGCGGTCCACTCGCTGGCCATGAACAGGATGCGCTCGGCGCCGCTGACGGCCAGCTGCTGCTCCATCTGGACGCGGTGGTAGATCGGCAGATAGCGGCCGGGGCTGTCGCCATCTGCGCGATCGGCCCAGGCCGCATCGAACGCGGCCTTCAGTTCGGCATTGAGCGCCTTGTGCTCGAAGCCCTGCGTCTCGTCCAGCGTCAGGCCGTCGAAGCTGGCCGAGAACCGGCCATCGCTCCCGACGACCGGGTACAGCTCCTCGCCGATGATCTCCTCGGCCAGCGGCCGGGCCAGGGCCTCGGCGCGGTGCCCGTTGTCGAAGCGCCGCTGCTGGCCGGCGTCGGCCTCGGCCGCGACGCCGGTGTGCAGTTCGCGCAGCAGCTCGGCGCGGGTCTTGTACGGGCTCACGCCCATCATGGCCGGCGCGTCGCTGGCGTTGAAGTGCTGGGCGCGGTAGGCCAGCCACTCCGGGCTGCCCTGGGTCAGTTCGTGGATCTTCACTTGGCGCCCTCCTCGGCGGCGTAGTCGGCGGCCCACTCGTCGGCCGGGGCCGGCGCGGGTCCGGCGGCGGGCGCGGAGGCCGGCGTCGCGTCGGTGGCGTCGGGCTTCAGGCTCAGGATCCGGGCCTTCTGCTCCTCGCTGAACGTCGCCTTCGTCTGCAGCATCGTCAGCAGCGCGCTGGCGGTCTTCTTGCCGGAGGCGACAGCCTTGGCCCAGGCCGGCAGGTTCTTGTCGAAGTCGGCCTGGCTGTAAGCCGGCAGCTCGGGCCGCGGGGCCGGAGCCGGCGCAGCGCCGCGGGCGCGCTCGATCACCTCGCCGGTGGCGGCGTCGATCACGGTCCCGCCGACGACATCGCGGGCTTCGTCGTCGTCATACAGCGCAAAGCCGAAGGCCACCCGGGCGCACTGCATCAGGGCCTTGTGGCGAAGCATGCGGCGCGGCATGTTCTTCCACGGGTCGGTGTTGCGCCGGCACTCGTCGAGGTACTCGGTCACGACCGTCGGCCGCGTGCGGTCCTTCCGGTAGATGCGCGCGGTGACTGCTTCCGGCGTGGCGTCGAACTCGATGCCGTCGAACTGCGGGTGCTCGTTGATGATGCGGATCCAGCCGTCGACGCCGACCACCGGGACGATGCCCTTGTGCTGATCCGGGTAGGCGTAGATTTCCTTCGTGAACGGGTTGAGGCCGTACTCGTTGGCGATGACCATCAGCGCGGTCAGCTGCGCATCGCTGACCGGCTCGCGCGACTTGAACGCGGTCTGCTTCAGCGTGGTGATGAGCTCGGCGTCTTGCTCCATGCCGAAGCGCTGGGCGAGCTTGCCGGAAAGGGTGGCGAGTGCAGTGGACACAGGGTCTCCCGTTGGGTGAATGGGTCAGGTCTTGAAGAAGGCGACGATCTCGCCGCCGAACACGATCCAGGCGGCAGCGCCAACCGCTGCGACGGCGATGGGCCAGATCAGCGCGCCTGCGCCTTCGCCGGGCCGGCTGTCGTCGTCGGCGCCCACGTCGGTCGCGGCTTCGGCTGCCTGCGGGTAGCGGCCCTGCTGGTCGCAGCCGTTTGGGATTCCTGGCACTGCGCGGCCGGTGCGGCGCCACAGTTCGGGGTCTGCGGGGATCAGGGTGCGCATGGCGTCAGCCTCCGAAGATCAGCGCAGCCGCGCGCATCACCAGCGGCGGCAGGAACCACGCGGCGGTGACGACCGCAGCGACCACGAGGATCAGCGCATCGCCGCGGCGGCCGGCCTTGTGGACCTCGATGCAGTGCGCGCGCTCGTCTGGGAACGCCTCGGCCAGCGTGCGCGGGTGGCGACGGGTGGTGGTGTTCATTCCTTGCTCCCGATTCCGTGGGCGCGCTCGACGGCGCGAGCCCATTGCAGTGCGGTTTCAAACACCCACGATTGCGCGCAGCGGCTCCGCACCCAGTCCTCCGTCAGCGGCTGCCGCGCTGGCGGTTCGGCGTAGAGCGGGACGAAGTTCTTCTTGGCTGCGTCCGTTGTCGGGTGAGCGAAGGCTGCGCAGCACGGCAACTCAAGGTCTGATGGATGCACCCAGCGCACCGGCTCCGGCTCTGCTGCGAGCGCGGCGCGCAGGTCGGCCATCAGGTCGGCGGTCGGGCCTTCAGCATTCCAGTCCCACGCCGGAGAGTCCCAGCGCTTCAGGACGGCTTCGGTGGCTTGTCGGAGGGCGCTCACGCCGGCATCTCCTCGCGCCCCTCGCCGATGCGCTGCACCAGCACGTCGTCGCTCAGTGCGGCCAGCACGTCCTGCAGGTCGCACCAGTAGCCGTTGATGAAGGCGCGGATCGGCTCGATGACCTCCGGGTGGCCGGGCCCGCAGCGCGGCGAGTCGAGGTCCATCACGGCTTCCTCGGCCGGCGTGTAGCCGTACTCGATCAGCACGCGCGCCTCGTCGCAGCGGACCTCGGCTATGTGGCAGCCGCGGTCAGGCGTCGCGTTCTCGCCCTTGAGCGTGCGCAGGTCGGCGCGCAGCTCCGCGACCTGACGCGCCAGCACCGCGTTGCGCTCCTGCAGCGCCTCGATCAGCTCGCGCTGCTCGGCGTTGTCGGCCATGAGGCGCGCGACCCGATCAGACCGGCCGGGCGCGGCGAACTCGGTCACCAGCAGGCCGGGGATCGTCTCGGCGGCGTCTTCGAGCCGGATCTGGTCGGCGTGCAGCCGGTGCATCAGGTCGCCCATCACGCGGCCCTCAGCTGGTGACCGATGAAGGCGCGGGCTTCGCGGCCCTCGCGCTCGGCCCAGGCGTTGAAGGCGCTCACCACGCGGCTCTGCGCGAGCGATTCGGCGCTGGTGGTCGGCCGGCTGTAGAACTTCGGCGCGTAGGTCGGCTGGGTGTCCTTCAGGTCGGCGAAGCTGCTGAACGCCGTCACGAGGCGCACGCAGTCGTCGATGGTCATCAGCTGGTCCGTGCCGGGCCAGCGGTTGCGGTGCTGCTGTTCCATCGCCCATCCCTTCCGCCCTCCGCCTGCTGGCGTTGTCGTGAGGGCATGGTGGAACTATGCGCCAGTGAATCCGGCATGTCAAGCGATTTTGCATGTTGACTTTGCATCCGATGGCGCATACGATGGATGAATGAGCGATACAACCGAACTCGTCCGCCGCATCCGCGCACACGGCCTGACGCAGACCGAAATCTCGCGCCGTACCGGCATTCCGCAGCCTCGACTGTCGAGGTGGGAGGCCGGAGAGGCGCCGGTCGGGGCCGATGATGCGCTGAAGCTCTACAAGCTTGATGCGGAGTTGGGCAATCCGCCCGCCGCGCCCACCCCGGAGACAACCGCGCAAGGTGCGGCATGAGCGCGCGCATCTGGCCTGGGGCGCTGTGCGTCATCACGCACCCGTCGATGTACGGCAAGCCAGTGGAGGCGCTGCGCACGGTGCCTGTTGGCCTCGGAGTGTTCCGCCTGCCTGACGGGCATGCGCACGATCTGGCGCCGCGGCCTGGATTCTGGTTGTGCGAAAGCCAGGGCGATCTGTTCGAGGCGCCGATCAGCAACGGCAACAGGCGCCTCACGCGATACGCATCGATTCAGGAGTACTGGCTCAAGCCACTGCTGCCCCCGCCCGACGCCAAATCCACCGAAGACCGCGCGCCCTGCGAAGTGCAGCCGGTCGAGATCGTGGGGGTGTGAGCGGTGAAGGTGCTTTTCCTCGACATCGATGGCGTGCTGAACAGCG
>ERZ869925.119-NODE-119-length-47175-cov-7.781091_pt1 | contig 47175 bp, 57 predicted proteins | sample MGYA00579311_ERZ869925 | MGnify/ENA primary metagenome ERZ869925 (study PRJEB32216, sample SAMN09231817) | wastewater metagenome | place: USA: Maryland | collected 2016-07-30 | study: EMG produced TPA metagenomics assembly of the PRJNA472060 data set (Reclaimed...
ACTGTAAAAATGAGCCTGATATTATTAAGCGACACGCCATCTTAGAAGAAATTTTTAATCTCTTAAAAAAGCATGACACAAATTAAAGAGCAAGATCGTGAGGCTAACGCCTTGCTCAGCACTCAACTTAATTATTGGTTGTTAAGATACGTCCCTAGATTTGGTAGCCAGGACTCAATCGATATTAACGAAATGTTAGGCAAGTTAAAAAGAACCAAGCGCCTTGATGAACAAAACAGTCTCATGACGCGCATAATTTATTTAATAAAAAAAAATGATTAATAAAGGATTATTTACATCTAATACACCAGAATGGGAAACTCCACAGGATTTATTTGATGAGTTAAGCAAGGAGTTTAATTTTGTGTTAGATGTTTGTGCCACGAAAGATAACGCAAAATGTTTAAATTATATCGACAAAGAAAGAGATGGATTAATCCAGGATTGGAATTGGGCAAGTGGGGGGGGGTGGACATGGATGAATCCTCCTTACGGAAGGGAAATAGGGGCATGGGTCAGAAAGGCGAGTGAATCTGGAAAAGTTGTCGCCTTATTACCTGCCAGAACAGACACCAAGTGGTTTCATGATTATATTTATAATAGTAGATATACAAAAAAAGTTAAATTTACAGAAATTAGATTCTTAAAAGGAAGATTAAAATTTGGGAATAGTAAAAATTCTGCTCCCTTTCCGAGTATGATAGTAATTTTTAAATAAAATGATAGCCGAAGAGAATAAAATTGAATTTGCCAAAGCCGTTAAGTCAGCCAAAGATGACATGATTGCCTTAGCTAACTTGATTATTGAATCAAGCGATGCTATTGTGCGCACGGCCGGTGATTTGGCTATGGATGAAGATCCGGCTATCTATTTATATAATGGACGCTGTTATGATATGCTCATGGAAAACAATTTTTATAAATTGCTTTATGATTTTTTTAATAATTACGAGCTGACAAAGTTATGGAAGTTAACCAAGATGAACGAGATTAGACTCGCTATCGAAGCCTCAGACAAGATTAAGACCGTAGAAATGGACATTCACGAGCATCAAATTTGCCTCAAAAATGGTATCCTAGATCTAAAGACAATGGAACTTATCCCCCATTCTCCGGATTATTATTTTACTACTTATGTCAACGTCGACTATAACGCCGAAGACAAGAATGCCCCGCATTTTGTTGAATTTTTAAAAACTACTTTTGATGATTTGGGCTACACCGATACCGGCACGATTGATAATATTATAAAAATTGGCGGTTATCTCCTATACCCTCAGAATAAATTAAATCTAATGTTTCTCTTTTTGGGCGGTGGAGCGAACGGAAAATCACTGCTCCTTGAGGTTTTCCAAATGTTCTTTAATAAGAGAAATGTGTCGTTTTTAGACCTTTCGACACTTTCATCACACACCTCATTAGAAAGAGAACGTATTATCGGATCACGTCTCAATATTACTTCTGAAGCCAAAGGCACAGAGATTGATAGTGAGATGGTTAAAAAAGTTATTTCTGGTGAGGGTATAGAGGTTACTCGCAAATTTAGAAAACCAATCTCTTATCGTCCTATTTGCAAATTAGTAGTGGCGAGCAATGACGCTCCCTATTTTAATGACACTTCTCATGGAATTTTTAGACGTATATTTCCTATTACCTTTCGTAATGAATTTATGCCGGCTGATCAATATCGTTTTGTTGAAAACGCCAAACAAAAAAGGATATTTCAAGCTCGTGATTATATTGATATGACCAATGAATTTACTGCTGAAAAATCAGCTATCCTTAATTTATTTTTAGAGGGATTAAAAATGCTGATTGAAGCTGGTTGGACATTATCACCATCATCTAATAGCAAAACGACCAAACAGGAATATAAAGATGTAGTTGATAAAGCGCGTGCATTCTTGGAAGAAAATTATGTGAAGAGTGATACTGAGTCTACTGATATTGTTTATATCTTAGAAGATTATCGTGTGTGGTATAAGATGAATGTTTCTGAAAAGAGTCTCAACTTGTCTTCGGTTACGCTAGGTAAAAAGATAAAAGAACTATTTAGAGTAGAGCCAGTGCGTTTAAGTCGTTATGGCAACGGTAAACAAAATAGATCAACTACTTATAAAATAAGACGTCGAACTTATGATGATGACCTTAAAGGATTTGTGTCAAACGATGGGAGTAACAGAGGAGTGGGCGAACAACCGGAGGCTGTCGTACTTGCGGCCGATCCTGGACCAAGCCCTGTCGCGCCTCAACCAGTGGAAGAGCAAAATCCGCTTTTTCGATTCAACTAATTTGTGGCTTTATAATGACACTTTGACACCGTTAAATGATGAGGTAGTTAGGCTACAAAAACAAATGGCGTGGTTGCGCCGGAGTGATAAAATAAACGTCACTACTTTTGACATTGAATATATTAAGAAAAATACACCAATCGAAGCAGTGCTTAATCAAAGACCAAAGCTGATCAATGGCACTAAGAAGTGGTTTTTATGCCCGATTCACAATGAAAAAACACCATCTTTTGTGTGGAATACTGATAAACATTACTTTCATTGCTTTGGTTGTGGAAAAAGTGGAAGCGTCATTGACTTGTATATGTTAATAAATGGGAATAGCTTCTACGAAGCTGCTAAAATTTTGGCTAATAACAGATATTGACATAGTAAAAAATGTGTGCTAAGATATAAGTAATTAATAATAATAATGAAAATCTATGTGGGTAAGTGTACAGACCTATGCTAAGCTAGTCGGTAAATCAAGACAGCAAGTATATAACGATATTCGCAAGAATAAAGTACAAACCAAAAAGGAGACAATCGAAATATACAAGATATATTTTAAAGACGGGAAAAGCAATTAGTACCGTCGGCCATCTGATTAGGTATAAATGGAGAGAGTGAGAGGGATAATCCAAAGATGCGTGACTTTGAACGGGAGCGCGTCCTATCTCTTTCCCTCTCCCTATTAAACACCTAATCAGATGGAATTAATTAAATAAATTTATAGCGCTTGCGTGTCAAGCACTATCAAACATTATGGGATTAACAGCTAGAGAACCCAAAAAATACGCCAGCGTGGGTGCTGACGGAACTATCAGGGTTAAAACAAGTGAATCCGATCCAATCGCAGTTCGTAGGGATTATGAACTACGCGACGGAACTAAAGGAACTAAGTGGGAACGAGTTTATAATGAACTCTCCGGTATGATTACCGACATCTCATTTCAAGACGGTGAGTTTGGCAAAACTCTACAAGTAACAGTATCAGACGACGAAAAAGTAATTTTGACATTAAACCTTGCTAGCAATTACGCTGAGGATCTAATGAAAAAATTACCTAATATCGATTATTTTAAAGAAGTAGTCTTTAAACCATACAGCTTTGAAGACAAGAAAAAGAAATTAAGAAAAGGTATCTCTGTTTATCAAAATGATGTGAAGATCGTTAGTTATTTTGTAGACGCAGACGGCAAGCCGGCTAATGGTTTTCCAGCTCCGGAAGAAGGTAAATCTTACGATAGCGATGATTGGAAAATGTATTTTATCCAAGCACGCAAGTTTTTACAGCAATTCACTGAGGAAAATATTATTGATTTAGTATTTGCTGCTAATGTGGAGAGAACCGCTAGAGGAGAAGAACCTAAAGAACCTAAAGAACATAAAGAACCAACAGATGATGGAAAAATAGATGTAGACGAAATTCCATTTGTTTAGTAATGTTTTGTCCGGCATTTGCAACTAGAGGCAAGTGCTGGGCAAGGATTAGTAAATAATAATTAAATAAAAACTATGAAAACAAACACAAAACAAACAATCAAAGTAATCTCCATTTACACAGCGGCAATTATTGCCACAATCGTTCTAGCTAAGGTATGTTGGGCAACAGCTTCTCTTGTAGCAGACCCAGTAGAATATGAACCAGTAATTCAAGTAAATGTACCTAAAATAGTAAAGGAAGAAGTTAATATTAGAGAGTGGGTTTTAAACGCTGTAAAAGAAGCAGGACTTAATCCTAAAGAAGCTGACAAAATAATCAGTTGCGAATCAAAATGGAATCCAGATGCACATCAAGTAAACTGGGATAACAGAGCTGGAGTAGATAGAGGACTATGGCAGATAAATAGTTTTGCTCATAAAGACATATCTAATGCTTGTTCGTATGATTTTAAATGTTCTACTTTAGCGGCAATTAAAATATATAAATCAAGAGGAAATTGGAGTGCTTGGACTTGTTCAAAAATATTAACTAATTAATTATAAGAGAGTCCTCAACGGTAAAATCCTTAAAGGTGACGTGGGCAAAAGACCGTTTTCTCTAATTATAACTATATGAAAAAAACAAATTACGAAGAAAGACTTGATAAATGTGTTCGTCGTTAATTATATGACCCTATTAGAAGAAGTAAGCAATAAAATTATATGAAAGAATCTACTAAAAAATACTTTACAATAACCATAGATACTTTTTGTGTAGACATAGCTTTTTTTATCAATTACTCACCTAACGAAGTAGTTGAGTTTGCTAAAAAAAAGAAAGATAAGTCTTTCTACAACCTAATTAAACATATTGAAGACGAAGATTTTAAAAGTTCTGGCGTTAAAGCACAAATGTATCCGCTAGAAAGGGGATACTTAGTACTTCTTAAAAGTTATAAAAATAGTTTTAGAACAAATTTAGTTTGTGCTTGCCACGAAATATCGCATTTAGTAAGTTGGATTTTACTAGACAGAAGAATACCATTAACAAAAGACAATGATGAAGTTTATGCTTACTTGACGGAAGAAATAACAAAAAAATTCTTATTTAGAATTTATTAATAGTATTTTATAAATATATGAAATGTAAAAAATGTGGTAGGACAAGTGATATTGTCAAATTAGATGAAGATTGTCCTTTCTGTGATAAAACCTTTGACCAAAAAGCCTTAGAAGATTTTGAAAAGGAAATTTTATATCCAACGAATAAGGATTGGGGAATATGTCCTGAACAAGTTTTAGCTATCAAAGACTTTATAAAATCCCTCCTTCAATCTCAAAGAGAGGAAATAAAGAAAGAGAGTATTAAATTATTTGAAGATTTTAAAAAAGAAGCTGAAATAGCTAGAGAACCAGTATTTTTAAGAGAAGTAGAAAATCAATTAGAACATTTAAGAAGTAATTAAAATATTAGATAGTTAATTATTAGATAGTTAATTATTAGATAAATAAATATGCCTAGAAGTAAAAAAAGAAAATCGCCAGCACGTTGTAAGGCTCAATTTGATAGAACGGTTAAAAAGACTGGTAAATGGCGTGGTAAAAAAGCTAGCGAATATAAAAAATATAAAAGTCAATAGTTAATTATCTAAGAATAAATTTATGGTAAAAATTAAACCAATAAAAAATGTCTATGTGGTTATGAATTTTGGTAATTGTTTTAGAGATTTGTTTTATCATTACCACGATGCTCAATCTTTTGTTGAAAGAGAGGGAATATATACTGGAAAGGCAATATATCAAATTTATAAATGCGATGTTTCATTTTCTAATGTAATATTAAAGGATAAAAACTAGTTAATTATTAAATATAATATGAAAGAGAACATCTACTTATTAATAGTGTTTTGGATAGGAGGTATAATTTTAGGAGTTATTATTGGATTAATTATATGAAGAAAAATAGAATTAGTATAATTTTTTTAATATTTTATTATTCAATTTTACTTGGTATTTGGATGGATAATAGTACAGCGAGTATGTTCTGTTTAATCTTATCACTAACAATTATTTTAATATTAGATGGATATAATAAATGAAAAAACTTTTTATTGACATCCTAACGTTTTTAATGGCTTGCTTTATAATAGTACCAATAGGACTACTAGCCATTGCTTTATTTTCGTTAGATAAGTTGATACAAATAAAATTATATGAAAAACATACTAATAGACATTATGAATAAAAAGAAAGATAGGGCCGCTAGAGAAAAACAGAAATTAATAAATGAAAAAATACTTTATGAAATTCAAGAAGCTCACAAAGAAGAACTATTATCAGACGAATAATGGTTGGTTAACCAACTCTAAGATCAATGACTGGCTTAAAGATAAATGCTATTTTTACCGCAAGAATATTTTGGGGACTGTTCCGCCTAAAAAGACTGATGCGATGTTAATTGGCAGTGCGGTAGATGAGTGGTTAACTAAGGGTAGGAAGTCTTTTGACAAAAAATATAAGTTAGTTTCGCGCCGGACATCTGGTAATGATTACGAACTTAATCAAACGCAATACGATCATATAGTAAAAATGTGTGAGAAGATTGAAATTCAAGACGCTTATAAATCATTGAAGAAGCACAAAAAGCAAGTGATATTATCTTATCCATTAGAGTTAGGAAGGCATTTTGCTGGCATTGCCGGTATGCCAGACTTTTTAAAAATTAATGGTAACCACGCCAACATTGTTGATTTAAAGACTTCGGCGGAAATGGACTCTATCAACAAATATCACTGGCATTGTGAAAACTTTGGCTATTATCGTCAGGCAGCAATGTACTCTTTACTTGTTTATCTTAATTATCCGGAAATAACAGACATAATTTGTAATCATTTGGTGGTAGAAAAAGACTCTGATGGTATCTATAACGTGTTTACCTATATTTTGTCAGATGATCGTATCAAATTTGAGATTAATAAAATACTTAATACATTACCGGAAGTTGCTCATGAGACTAAATTTGCGGCACGTAATGCCTCTTGGTTTGATGCAGTTACTATCGGTGGTATGGAAAAATATGAATCTTAATAAATGTGACACAAATTTAGATACTAAACAAAAGCACATTGAAACTTTCTTTGATCTGATACGCAATCAAGGTAACCATGGCGGACAAAAATACGCCCTGAACGATCAGAAAGAATTTAGTGATGTTATTTGTGAATGTTTTGGCGGCGAGAGTGGCGTCGATTGGATCTTGGGAAATATTTTAAAATACTCAGGAAGGTACAAGAATTTTGGCAGAGAAAAAGATTTGTTAAAAATTGCAATGTTTTCGTATATCCTTTGGATTAAAGGCGGATTCCACTTAAATCAAAACCATGATGAGGACGTGAAGATATGATATTGTATGAACAAAAATAAAATATTAGAAGAAACCGATAATATAAAGATTAATAAAAAAAATCTTTTACGTGAGTGGACATACAGACATGGAATGTCTAGGACTAGATTTTATGTTACCTATCGAGATATAAAATCAAGATGTGAGAATAAAAACAGTTGTAGCTACAAATATGCCGGGAAAAAGGGAGTAAAATGTGAATGGAAGACCTTTTTAGATTTTAAGAAAGATATGTTCGCAAGCTATATCAAGCATATTTCAAAATTCTCTACAAGAGATACTACTATTGGCAGAATAGACAATAATGGTAATTATTGCAAAAAAAATTGTAGATGGGAATCTCAATATCAGCAAAGTAGAAATAAGTCATCATTAAGGATGATAACTTTTAATGGTAAAAAACAATGCTGCGTTGATTGGGAAAAAGAATTAAATTTTAATAGAAATACTATTTATAATAGATTAAATATATTTGGTTGGTCTTTAAAAAAAACAATGACAACACCAGTAAAATGCAAAAAACACTATATAAACATCAAGAAAAAGTAATAAAAGAAGCTAGCAATAAATGGGGTTTGTGGTTTCGTATGCGCGTTGGTAAGACTCCAACGGCAATTAGATTAGCAACGTCGAGAGCTAAATCAGCTTTGATTATTTGTCCAAAGGGATTAACTGAACAATGGAAATCCGAGATAAAGCAATGGTGTGATGTTGATGATTATGAGTTTAAGATTATATCCAAAGAAACTTTCAGACGTGATTGGGATAAATTAAAAAGATACGATGCAGTTATTATTGATGAATGTCATAGGGCGTTTGCAAATTATAAATCACAATTATTTCGCGCCGGTTACAATTATTTAGAAAAACATAACAATCAATATCTTTGGCTACTATCTGGTACACCTTTTACCGCAACATCCTGGTCAGTATATTCCTACGGGAAATTAATGGGTAAAAGTTGGGATTGGCATCATTGGTTTAGAACTTTCTTCTATACTGTTAAGATGGGGAAAAGATCCATACCGGTACCAAGAAAAGGAATGGATGACAAATTACAATTAATATTGAAGAACATAGGAACAGTAATAGACTTAAAAGATGTGACTGAAGTAGTGGATGACGAGGATATATTTGAATATTTTGATATTAATAAAGAACAAAAGAAAGTTATTGACAATTTAACGGATACTGCTTCTATAGTAAAATATACGCATATTCACGAAATTGAATCTGGCGTTTTAAAATCAGATGGATATAATGACGATTTACAAATAGAGTGTGATAAAGATAAGCGAATAATGGAATTAGTAGAAGAAACCGATAAGATAATTATTGTAGCTAGATATTTATCTCAAATTGATAAATATGCTAAATTACTGGTTAAAAAGAACTTATTTGTTATTAGAGGTGGAACCACTGAAACAGCATCAGAAATAGCTGTACGGGCAGAAAAAAGCGATAAAGCAGTCTTATTAATTCAGGGAGACACTTGCGATGGTTATTCTTTAAAATCATTTGATCTAACGGTATTTGCTTCCCTGAGTTATTCGTTTGTAAACTATGACCAAATTCGTTTTAGAACTAAGGCAATGGATAAAAAAACTCCTAATACGTATATTAATTTAATAACTAGAGATAAGACTATATCTAATTTTAGATGCAGTATGGATCAAGCGGTTTATAATTCTGTGTCTAAGAAACAAGATTTTAGTATAAAATTATATGAAAGAAAAAGACTTTGTAAAAGAGTTAGTAAAGTGGCTTAAATACAATATGCCATATAGTTTTGGATGGGAGGCTAAGTTTATCAATTTAAGCAAAAAAAATAAATATTATTTTAACAGCGACAATAGTTTTAAAAAAGAATGTTTAAACTTACAGGTTTGCGGCAGTAATTTTGTCCATAAATTTTCAGATATATCAAGATTTGGCACTCCTTTCGATGGTATAAAATTACATAATAGTGCCGGATATTTTTTTATTCAATTTTGGAGACCTAAAGTTAAACACTTTTATTCAATAGAAATCTGTGATCTAAATAAATTTATAGATACCGGAGCCAAACATTTAGATGAATTGGATGCTCTGAATATAGGTAAAATACATCAACTTTACACCAAAGAATAAAATATTTTATTTAATTCATCCGACTGCTTTTGCCAGCGCCATAGTCGAAGGTCGCAAGAGCATAGATGAGACTTGGGCTAAAGCCAAGGTTTTTGAAGTAGGAAAGTTATGTTAAATATAATTAAAAATATCCCCCACTATGTGTGGGAGATATTAAAAGGTCTATTAGGATTGGCGGCTACAATAATCTGGTTTATTGGCTTTGCATCATTGTTTGCAAGTTAAATTTATGCTAAATATAATAGAAATAATAATAAAATCAATAGGGTCTGCGTTCACTATTTTTATGGTGTTTATGATTGGAATGAGTATTTTAGTCTTTGTCTATTATGGAATATTCTTATTACTCCAATGGATATTCTTTTAATAATGCTTTAAATGCTTTTCTTTCTTTACTCCCAAACAAATTAGCTTCTTTTAATTCTTTAATTAATTCTATAAATTCAGTCTCTTTATCTCCGCCTTTTGTGTTGGCTAACATCAGGGCTGTATAAACATATTCCGCGCGAGCAGTTGTATCTAGTATTTTGTATGGTTCTAGCTTCGCAGCCTGATAATCTGCTTGTTTTTTAATCATAGACTTAACTACTTTTTTTAATCCAGCGTCACCCCTTAATGGTTCAACCGCCTTTATAACCTCATCATCTGTTTTGGCATTATACATTCCCTCTATAACTTGTAGGGCTTTTTTCTTGTCTTCTTTATTAAGCTCATTAAAAACAGCATTACTTTGTAGTTCCTTCTCGCGGATATTAAATATCTCATCAAACTGACCTTGTTTTTTACCAGCACTATATGGAGCTAAATAGTCAGTCCAATTTCTAGTAGACTGGACTCCGGATGGATCAGTATAAGCCTGCAATTCTTCGCTTAAAAATGGAATACCGGATTGTAAAGACTCCACAAATCCATTTGATTTTCTGAACACTGGATCAACAACCGTAGAAGTATAACGCAACAATCCTTGTAGCGGTATGATTTGACCAGCGGTAAAAGCTAAATTCTTTTCTAATGATACGTCCGGAGATCCTTTAAATAGATTGACAAAATTACCCAAACCTTCCATGAAAGTCTGCTGTGAAAAGTATTCGGCCATAGACATGGCCATTCTTTCTATCTTTTTTGTTTGGCTATCAGTTAACGCCGTAGGACTTTCTTCTTGATAATATTTAACACCTGATGGTACGGCTAGAGCTAATGCCCACGGCCCAAGATACATCATTGGCACCCATTTATTTCCTATTAATACTGAAAAAGGTTTTTTCCCAGCAGCATAAAAAGCATCGCGAGCTTCTGGGTCAGTTGGTGTTGACCAGGTAGTTTTATCCTGCCACGCCAGATTAGCACCATAAGCTGTAATAGCAGAGCCAATCATCATCTTAGCAAACTGTTCTTTTTTACGAGAACTACCTATCATAGTTAATGCTCCGGCCGGAGAATATTCTATCCACATTTTTGCAAAGTTCATTGGTGTTCTCAAAAAAGGCACAAACCATCTGACTGGTTCTATCTCACGCAATCCATCTATCTTAGATATTACTTTATCTATATAAGATAGAATCTTTCCTTGTCCGGTTTTATTGGTTGCATCTAGTCCAGATCTAAATAAAGAATATTCTGCTATTTTTCTCGCTTCTTTTTCTGCCATACCTCCAGCCATCTCTCCTCCCGCTATCAATTCTCTCATCATTACATCGGTACCTTCCAATGCTAATGATGGTATGCGCCAAATTTTAGGTATTTTACCAGTTGGTATGCGTTGTAAGTCTTGTTGCGTTATTCCTTCAGTCCCTTTCCACACCTTACCAAATTCTTCAAATGCTTTTGGTATGCTTTTTATTAAACCATAATAATATTTAGGCACGTTTTTTAAAAAATACTCACGTTCTTTGCCGGTTAACGGTGCAATAAAAGTATCAATGCCAGCTTCTATTGCCTTGACTAACGGTCTAGTTATTAAAGTTTGCGCCAAGTTAGACGTAAAATTCCTAGCAAAAGTACGAGGATTGGAAAGCATATTGTTATAACGCATTTCAGTTAGTATGTCAAAGGTAGTTGGTTTAACAAACTTTCTATAAAAATCTACTACTGAGTTGTCGTCTTTCCAATTGACTTTAGCTGCTTCCTTGGTGACATCTTCTGCTTTATTACCTAAAGCTAACAGTCTTTTAGTCATAGCTTCAGCGATACCAACATCTTCGGCGACTACTCTTCTTGATCCCAATCTGCGGGCTACATCAGCTGCATCCGCCGCATCTGCTTTTAAAAGTTCAATCATTCTTTTTGTTGCAATTTCTTTAGCGGCGGTATCTGTTGTTTGATATTCAACTATTTTAGCTAACCTAGTTATTTCATTGCGGGTTGCTACTTCTTTAGCTGCTTGTTGTGCCGTTTCTTCTCGAGTTATTATGGATTGCAAAACTTCCGACTCCTTTTCGGCTCGTTTAAAAACTTCGTTCAGTTTTAAAGTGTCACCTTTAGCCGCATTTAATTCTGTGGCGTTGGCGTTTATAATATCTTGGAGTACAGTTCTTTGTTGATCGTTCAACTTGAGACGATCAAGATTAAAAGAGGAAGTTACTTCTTCTGCTTGTAATTGGGAAGAAATGTTATTTCTGTTTCCAATTCCTCCTCCTGTGTACTGTCCATATTCATTTCTTTCGATAAGTTTGACTTCTCCTTTGATTGATTTGTATTCATATTTTTTATCTTTAATTAATTTCATTATAGCACTTTCTAAAGAATTGTCAATGTCAAATATAACTATGTCTTTATTGACTATTGTCGCACCACTAATGCCACTGTTTTTTAATTCCTTTAAAACAGCATCTGGGTTTTCCACAGAGTTAATGGTGTATTTGGTTCCGTTACCTTTTTTGGGAGTAAAAAGAATTACAGCATCTTGATTAGCTTTCTCCCCATGTTTTGCTGCATAGGATAATTTATCTGACATTTTACCTTTTACGTTCACTTGAAAAGATGGCTCTATATTACCTTCCCAAAATCCAGCAGTTTTTTTTATGTCGTTTACTTTTAAATTATTATTTGGAGCTTCGTTTATTAGAGACTCTTCAAATTTTTTTGCTTCTGGAGTAGAATAATACTTTTCAGTTTCCTTTACTGTTTTTACTGGAGTACCTCTGAACGAAGTTATCCCAATCTCACTACTTTCTTCTCCAGGTAACTTTGCAAATCCAGCTTGGTTAGCCTTTAATTCTTTAGCTAAATTCTCAGCGTCTTCCAGTTTTATTTTAGTGCCAGCTTTAAATTCTTCGTATGTCCTACGCGCAATTGGGGATAAAGCCTTATAAGCCACACCCACTCCTTCAAAAGCAGCGCCAATAGCTAGATCTTTCAATGCTTGCTCGGCGCGACTGCCCTGTCCTTCTTCGTGATCTATTTGACCAATGGCTATGAAAGAACCGATATTAGCTGCCATTTTAGCAGCTCGAGGTAACTCTTTGATTACATTATAATAAGCCTTAGCGACTGCTGGTTCTTTAGCTATTTGTGCCATTTTCCACGTCGAAGAATCAGTAGCCATTTGGCTAATGGTACCAAGTAATCCTCGTTTAAATTCAATGTTATTAACACCCTCAGAAATTTTAGTAATAGCTTTTATTTGGCTGCCTAAATCTGCCGGAGGTGCAGATTTTAATACTCTTAATTTAGCAGCCGTATCTGCAAGTCCGCTTAATTCTGCCTTCTGTGCAGCGTCTTCAAAGTAATGTTGGACAACTTCTTTTTTAACAGTCATCTTTGTCTTGGCTAAAGGAGCAAGTGCCGCTTTTAAAGATGCGTCCATTAGAGCAAACTTCTGGAATTCACCAGTTAATTCTCCGCCCTTAGTAGCTAACGTAGGAGTCGGTGGAGTCAAATAATCTTTAGCAGTTTTTATTTTAGCACTAATAGCTTGAGATACTCTTTTTTGTCCACTGACATATCCAGTCGCTTTATTTATAATGTCAGCAGTGCTTAAAATACCCTTGCCTAAAGAACCCATCATTCCTACATTAAAATCTGAATAATTTTTAGGAGTAGTAAAAGTTTCTTTAGTAGTCGCCGGTAAATATGGAAGACTTTCTTTTGTCTTTTGATATTGATCCTTAGTCACAGCCTTAATAACACCACCCACATTTTTAACTCTATCAATTTTAGATACGATAGGAACCTCTGGTACTTTACCAACAACCGCTTTAGCTTTAGCCACGTCACTTATTTTAGTTGGTTGTCCAACCGGTACTACTTTAATAGTGTCTCCACGCTTAATAGTTTCTAAGGTAGAAACTCTTGGTCCAGGAAGTACAGTAGTAACATTACTCATTCCAGCACCAACAGAAAAAGTCATTGATTGTTTAGTTTTGGGGACAATCATTGCCGGAGTTGAAGTCATTGTAACTTTAGTATTAACCGGCTTAGTATCATATCCCACTAAATCTTTGAGATAACTTAATCCACTTTTTAATATATTCATAATTTAATTTAGAGATTAATTCTCGCTCCGCTTGGAAGTATTATTTCTGATTCTTGATCACTGGTGTCTGGTATACCAGAAGAATAAAGAGCTTTAATTTCCGAATCATTCATATTAACGTCAGCCTTAATAGTGTCTAGCAATTGCTGTCCTTTACCTGGATGCAATGTATTATAGGTTCTGACTTCTTTTACTACATCTCCAGTGTTGAATTTGTCTCCCATTGTTCCAGTTAGTCTTGCCACAGCTCCTGATAGGTCTCCTTTTTCTTGGTCATTCATCATAATACTGACATTGGCTGCCTGAGTTTTTGTCTTCCCGACTGGCGTAGCTGATTTAGCAATTTCCTTACCAGTCTGAGTGTTAATGACGTGCGCATATCCTTTATCATCGACTAAAGTCGTAGTCTTTTCTGCTTGGTCTAAGATACCGGTAATAGTAATATCTTCGCCAGTATTAGGATCGGTGAGAGTAGTGCTTTCTCCTTTGTTAAGTTTAAGCATAATTTGGGTAATTTCTGAGGAAGTAAAGAAAGGCTTAGCCTGTTTAGCGCCAGTATATTTAACACCATTAATATCTACGCTTTGTCCTTCTCCTAAGTCTTTCATAATATTCCAAGCTGTATCAGTCTTTTTAAGCTCTAAATTAGCTTTGTCAATTTCTGCCTGTTTCATGTCATTGGCAATATTACGAGCCATATCAAGCATATCCTTGCCAGCCTGGATGTCTTCTAGCTTACCAGTCTTAATCGCTTTCCTAGCGGCTGCTTTAGCGTTAAATATGGCATCTACACGCAAGCGCTGTAGTTCGGTTATCTTATTGTCATAAACGCTTTTTTGTCGCTCTAAATTGCCACCAGCGCCATACCAGTTACCGCCTTCAGTTGGTACTAAAGCTGAAAGTCCTGCTTGTTGTGTACTCATAAATCCACCCTTTTCACCAGCTCTAATTAAATCCTTTGCCATACCTTGTCGTTTATCTTCCATAGCTGTAGAAATAAGAGTATCGTAAGCACTTCCAGCTGCGGTTCCGGCTGACTCAATATCTCTTAATTCTTGATCAGTATTATTATTTAAATTTTTATATTTGCTTTCTATATCAGAAAAAATAGTATTAATATCTTTATTGGCATCTTTACCATCTTCAATGCTTATATCTCCCTCTAATTTTTTAGTTTCATCTTCAATCTCATTAGTACCTTGAGATATATTAGTTACAGTAGGTATAAGAGGACTGGTAGGATACCATCCCTTATCTATAGCATATTTAAGATTAGATACGTCTTCTGGAGTTTGCTCTCCACGATTATAGGCGATGTTTAACTCTTGATCTTTGATAAGTTTGCTGTTCGGATTAGAACTGGCTACATTAAAATCCATATTATTTTATAATTAATTATTTAAAAGCTCTTATTAATTCTCTCTTCTCTCCCTGTGGCAATTCTTGTACTTTCATACCAAAAGCAGTTACTTCCCAGTTGCCATTCTCTTGATCCGAAGCAAACTCCACCTGCATATTATAAAAAGGAAGCGGACGAAAATCTTTATTTAAATATATTCTAAACTTATTTTTATCTGTTAAGTCGTCATTAGATCCAAATCTCTCGGTACCAAAAGAGGAAAAGCCAAAGACGTTATAGCTATCACCGCTATATAAATAAGCTGATTCTGTGCCTTTAAATGTAGTGGATATTGTTTGTGTATAACCATTCTCATCAAGAAGCATTGAAATAGTTAAGTCGGTATTGCTGGTAATATATCCTTCGACATAGAAATCAGATACTGTTTTTAATGACTCCGGTACACCAAAGTCAAATTGCTTACTGCGCCAGTTAGCCTTAACTGAATAAATATCATCAAGTGGAATTTCATTAACTTTATAAATATTGGGATTAACCGCATGACCGAAGTATAAATCTTCAGTCGTGCCATTATCATAGACCACAAAGTCTTGGACATTCCAGCCGACAATCGGACTATCCCACAGCTTATCTTTAATATTCCATACCAATACCGTATCATTGAAACCAACAGAAGTGTTGCTTTTGGCTGAGAAATAAGCCTTGTCGCGGAAGACGATACCAACAGCTTCATCAAAATTCATATCGTCGACTGTCTGTTGTATGTTCTCAGAAATGGATTTAATTTGCGGTTCTTCCACGTATTCTACTCGTCCTAATTCCATAATCTGATTATCAGGAGTAATGAAGTAGGTGACATTGCCGTTAGTAAAAGTGCCACGCGCGCTTTTTAAGCCGGTAGTCTGCGATTTACCATCAAAATTTTTAAGAGGTTCTAGGGTATAGATAGTATCAGATAAAGTAATTTTATAAATAATACTCTTTTTAAAAGCGTAAATATTATCAAAAGCTAAAGCTAGTCCGGTTACTGCACCGCCGCCCTCGCCTAAGTTGAATATTCCAGGGGAAGCATCAGTACCATCTGCAACTAGAGTTGCTCCGGTAAAAGTTATAGCATTACCATAACCGGAAAAATAAATTGCTTGGCTAGTAGAAGCAATACCAGCTATAAACAGTCTATTGTTAGCCACTAAATAGATATTGCCTTTAGGGGCTTGGCTGTTATATTCTACATAATTAGCTACTCCAGAATCATCAGTACAAGCTGGAGCTCCGCTAGCTAGAGTAAATGTAGTAGCAGTTTTGCTATTATAATTTACTTCCGTACCGCATAAAATTATGGTACTGGTTGAATAAATAAAATCAGAAGTATCGTCAACAAATAAGACAGTAGCGCCAGATGTAGCAGCCGTAGTCAGCGTAGTGTGTGCGCCATTCCAACGCATAGCATCGTTGTTGGCGCTACCAAAGTAAGTATAAGAATGTAAATCAGTATTGATATTGTAATCAGCAAAGGCAAAGTTATCGCCATCTACTAATCCGGTTTTTAATATTGTCCAACTATCATTGCCCTCTTCATAATATTCAATAAAGGTACTATAGGTACGCATCATAATATTCTCACCGCTGCGTTTGCGAAAGGTATGAATGGATTTAATTGGGTATTCAGTAGTAGAGGCTGTGCCGGTGGGGAATAATTCATATCCTAATTGCCTAACTGAAATACGATCACCGCTATTGACTGAGGTATTTTGACCTTGAGCATTAGCACCATCGGCAATCTTACTCGGATCTTTATCAGTCTGCCAACCAACAAAATCCTTAATCATTACCCACTTAGCATTCGGATAAGCCTCACCGAAGACCGCTTCTTGTGCGTTACCCAGAGTGTTTGAGATTGACTGAGAATTATAAGCTATTAGAATGGCTGGAAAAAGTATAGCAATTATCGCTATACTAATCCATCTCTTTTTATTCATTGTTATAGTCATAAGTATAGCGATAACGATTAGTTGTAATTAATTGTTTCATCATTGGATAATTTTTTACTAAACTATCCCAAGCGTTTTGACGTTTCTGTGCAATTAAGGCAAAGACGTTTTTATTTTCTTTTTCATTAATTTCTGTCATACAAGCATCATACATTATCACATCCGCCCATTCACTATCGCCAAGTAATTTAGAAGAAGTAGTATAAGTTTCCGAACTATTATAAAAATATTCTTGATCGGCAACTGTCGCTAGCTCAGTTAAGATATTGTAAGTAGAATAGTACCAATAGTCTTGTAATACCCACTCGCGCAAATCTGCTTGATCTATATAATAAGTACCACTTGATGCACCAGTTAAAGTAATAATCTGTGAAGCAATCGAGGCACTATTAAAGGTGCCAACAGCTGTAGCGGTATTTAAATCTTGCGCAATTAAGTTCCATTGATCAGCTTTAAAGGCTTGACCGGAAAATTGTGTAGTGACCGTTGTCGCTAAGTAATTGCTGTCGTTAGTCTGCAATCTCATTTCAATTGAAGTTGGCGCCGCATCTAGGTAGATCCAGACAAAGTGATATTTGGACTTGTATTTACTATCACTCAAAGCACTAGAAAAAGCAGTCTTAATAACAGCTGAACCAGTTGAATTAACCACTGTTATTTTCATACTACTATTGCCTTTCTTATAATTGATGGTATCGGCAGCTACGGCTGTAGCATCACCACTAACAGCATAGTTACCAACTGTTTCAGCGTCATCTAGTCTGATGTTTTCTAAGTCTGAACTCTTGTAATCTATGCCCAAATACTTAGTACCACCATCCCAAATCTCAGCCATCAAATTACGCTGTTCTTTTACTTGTTGATAAAATTCTTTAATGGAAGTGTTGTGATAACGAGCGGTATCAGCATAAGTATCAATGTCGCTTTCTTCTATAAAAGCCAAGTCATCGTGGTCGGTGGCTACCGGATATTCCTTGACGTCTTGAAATATCTTAATAGAAGACTTCTTGAGAGTCCAGGGAAATTTAAAGTCGCGTCTTAATTCGCGTATGGCGCTATCCAGATCACGCACTTTATATTGTTCTTCAATAGAAAATATTTCTTGCCATCTATTCATGCGCGAAATGATAGTTGATAATAATGTTGTTTGCATATTGTATGTTTAGTTAATGTAAGTGTCTAATAATACGGTGCAGTTATTTCCAGAAACTCTATATTCAAAAATACCAGCACTATCAGTCATTACTATTAAATTTGCATCATAATTAGCTGTTACAAAATTGTGCATATTCGCAGTGCCACCACCACTAGAGCCAGCCTCCCAATTAGCATTTAGTTCTCCATTTCTTCTTAAAATTAAAGATGTGTTATTAGTTGAACAATAAGCCCTAAGAAATAATAAAGTAGATTTAGCACCTACTATTGACGAAACATTTACATCAGTAAATGAAGTTTCAGATCCAGCATTTATTATTGTATTATTAGAAAATGGTGTAGTCGAAGCATATACTGTTGATTTTAAATCAGTATAACCTTTAGTTGCTATACTTGTAGAGGCATTTGGCCATTTAGTAAGAGTAGAAGAAGAAATTATTAAATTTGAAGCGGTAGTTAGCCCTGATAAAGTTGTAGTAGCTGAAATAGTAGTTGTGGCTGTAGAAAAAGTATTAGTTCCAGTCCAAGTGTTATTAGTGGAATAATCTATACCAATACCATTTGATCCGGTTAATAAACCAGTCGTGACTTTCTGATATAATTTTCCGGTAGTATCAAAAGCTACGCCGGTAGTAGTAGAAGCGTTGATACCGACTCTTTCTGGTACAGAACCATCTACTGAAAGACCTCTGGTGGTCGAAGCATTAAGTGAAGTAAATCCACCAGCACCAACATAATCTACGTAGTATTTATTAGCAAATTGATAATTGGCTGTTGGGATACTAGATGGGCCAATGGGTAAAGATGTGAATGTTTTTATACCCTCAATTGTTTCCGCACTATCTTTATCTACGGCTTCATCATAAACATAATGAACATTGCTCATTATTACTACTGATCCAGCACTATGAGTCTTTTGATTGGCAGCCACTGATGCGGTAGAAGTTCCATAAAAAGCCAAACCACGAGTACAGCCGGTCCAAGAAGAACTTAATATTCCAGTACACATTATAATTTCTTCTTTATTTCCGCCCGGTTCTACAGTCAAAAATACTTTAGTTCCTAGATCTGCCATAGTTAAAGTGTGACTGTCTTGTGTTATTAGCGAAGATACTGGTAGTGTAGTTTGGACAGAAGTCATTGATGTGGATAACGTAGTTTTATACCTAGTCGCTACAGTAAATCCTAAGTTGCCGGCAGTCTGTGGTATATAACCGTAACTGGTTTCTAACACAAATCCACCATCAAAAGCGTGTGGATCTCCGATAGTCACTTGTTTGCGCTCTAAGGTAGAAGGATTAATAACTGTGGCTTTATTATTTTCTGCGGTAACAGTTAAGGAAAATGTTAGTATCGCAATTGACACTCCCAAAACTATTAGCCAGATTTTTGTTCGTTTATTCATGGTCTTGTATTTATTTTATTTAATAATTGTTTAGCGTCTTGTCTGATATTAATATTGTGGCTGGTGAAAACTCCGAGATGCCCTAGCAATAAATGAATGTTAGATCCGCCAAAGTCTTCCGATAAAGTAATTAGGTTATTATGATCTAATTCCAGTTCTGGGTTGTAATTGAATGGCTTAATATGATGCACACTTAAATTTTTATTACTGCCTGTAGCTTCACAAACCGGATGTTTCTTAAGATATTCTTTTCTAACTGCCGGCCATCTTGAAGATCTGGAAGCACCAAACGTTCTATCGATAAAAAACTTATTTACCAAAAAACTTATTATCCGCATATAGTGCTAATTGTTGGTCAGTTAGACCATTTTGTAATACTCCGACTTCATCAATTACCGCCCCAGCAAATGCTTCCCAACTTTCAATCTTTTGTTTTTTATTGTCCTTTATGAACCACATACCGCCATGACAATCTCTTGATATTTTTTTAAACATAAGTTTTAATTTTCCTATTAATGATTGATCTATTAATGAAACTTTAGGCTTAGCATATATGCGATAAGCAGAATAAATGCGAAAGGTCTTAGCTAGTGGCTTAAGAAAATCATTATATTCCGTATGGTCTGGTTCATTTTTAGACCAATCGTATCTATATGAATCAATAGCTATTAAATCTACTTTACTCCAGTCTATCGTGTACTGTCTATCTTTAAACTTATCTTTAACTGCCTGAGTAAGATTGCCACCATCTCCGATCCTGAAACAATGATTAGCAGTATTGCTATAACTATCATAAATTCCTTCTCCGCCATAATAAGCTGCCCAAGCATAACCTGCTACAACTACCTCGCTATATTTTAAAGCGTCTATAATCTTAGCGTGTGGAACGTTATCGCTATCGTCTATTAAATCCCAATAAATTTCCCAATTTTCTAACTGTTTCTTGGCTAAATCTCTTAATGTTTGAGTTACTACTGAAAAACATTGAGATTGTGTGGTGGCAGAAGTAAACTTACGATAGTATTCTTCTAACCATCCCTTAGTTCTAAAACTTTCCAAAGAATTACGAATAGTTCCTCCGACACCGGGAGTAACACCAGCCATAACTCCTTGCAAACATTCTGATATATCTAAATCAACATTATAAACTTTCTTTAAATAGTCAGACAAAGCTCCGCCAACTCCATGGATTGTACAAAGAAAAGTATCAAAGTGATCGTTGGCTTGCACCTCACCACGATTAGCACCTATAGAGTCCAACCAACCATGCCCATCTGGAAAGATTATTAATGGCTTAGGCTTGTCTACTAATATTCCACCGACAGTAACACCACCAATAATGTGGTCTTTTTCATTTGGTGCTTCTAAAATTAATCCAGTATTGATCATATTATTTTATTATATGTTTTAAAAGTATATAAATAGTAAGCGCAATCAATAAATAAAACATAATCCATAGATGCCAATTATATATAGTAAATGAATAGTGAAATGGAAACATAAAATTGTCTATTTTTACTAAATACATCTTATGTGAATCTATAATTTGTAAGAGGTTTTGGCGAATAGCTCGTTATACGTAGTCTATTGCCTAACCTCAAGTATGTAAAACCGTTCGCCATTCCTAGGCACAGCGGACTGGCTTGAAATGGAGGTGAGATAATAAAACTATCTCACCTTTAAGGTCAAAAGACCTTCTCTTTAAATTGAAACACCGTATTGCAATACGGACAGATGAAGTAATATACTCCATTAAGATAGTGTGAAAACTCAAGCCGAGACTTACAGCATTTTGTGCAAAGACGTTGCACTCGTTCTCCTTTAATGAATGTTCTTGCCATCATAACCTCCTTACAGTGTCCAACCACTGAAAACTTCATTTAACCGTAAAAAGCAGTAGGCATTGATTGGACATTTGTTACAATACTCAAACCCCGTAAAATCATTTGAACCTACTGGTATCTCAAGGCCTTCGCAGGCGACAAGATGGTCGTTAGCATCACGACCGAGCCAAGTTCCGTAGACAAACTCAGGAACACTTTTGTTCTGAAAATACTTAATAGTTAGCTGTTCCCTAGTCATCACCATTCCTCCTCCCACTAATATAGTGGATAGATTCTTTTGGAGTCTCTAGTGTATCTTCCCCTACCCTAAGTCTACGATAAGCCGCACCTCTGCCATAGATTACCTCGAAGATAATCCTAAAGAAATTAAGCGGTGTACATTCGACTACAGCTGATAACATTTCATCAATTACCTTGTGATGGTCGGCACAAAATTGCAATGTAAATGAGTTACCTGGCAAAAATCTCCAGGGAATCCAGTGGTGTCGCTGTGTAGCAACACACGAACAGGTTTCTACTGCACACATATCAAAATGTTGTCGGTCTTCTCTTGAACGGTCGTTAGAACGATGTCTCTTTTTTTTCACCTTTTCCTCCTCTGAATTTTTATTTTAAATGTACTACTTTTTTAGGAAAAATGTTACCACACTTAAAAATACAGCCATAATTGCCAAACCTCCAGTCAAGAATCCACGCCAGACTTCAAGACTTCTAACTCTGCCATTAGTTTTGGTAGTTTGAGTTTCTATTCTATTTAGAGACTCAGCGACTGTTCTTAGTCGTTCATCTATTACATCTTTCAAACCGCACAATTCTAAATGTATTAATTTTTCTTTGTCTTCCATTTATTTTTATTTTAATTAATTATCTTCGTTTTCCACCTAACGAAATATCACCTTTTTTATAACGATTATACCAACTATAGATAGTTGAGCCAATGGAAACTAAAGCACCAATAAAAAATACTACAGTGGCGGTATCAGTTTCTATTCCTGCCTTGCTTAATAAAATTACTAATACGCCAGCAATAACACCATAATTAGCTAACTGCGTTTGTGAAACATTTTGCATAAATTTTTAATTACTTTAATTAAATCTTTTATTAAATATGTCAATGTCATTGGATTGTATTTATTCTTATATTACTTCGGAGATTAACATTACGCTTTAAAAATATATAGTTAGTCGGAATGCCAAAATTAATTGTAGTGTTTCCCTCTAATGGTAGAACTAACTCAGTATTATCAAAAACAGTCATTGAACAACCCCTTGGATAATAAACATTACAAGGGTCAACGCCCCACATATATTGGATATTGTCAGTTGATACAAACGGTGTTGTTTTAGTTACTGCTATTTGTGTTGCCGAATACTGAGACGTAGTAGAAACAGTGCTGGTTGCTCCATTAATTATAAAGCCGTCAATACTCATAGACGGTGTATAATTAGAACCTGCACCGTGCTGAATGGTTATTATTGCCTGACTACCATTAGAAGGATTAATACGTTTTGAGGTAATTTGAGGACCACGATAATAAGATACTTTTCCATAATGATATAAAGCAGTTTGAGCAAATCGTTTTCCCATTTCTCTAAAACCAACATTACTGTGATGAATACCAATGGAATCAAGTGGCAAGTCAATAGTATCAGCAGCCCAATAGACATTATTAGATTCTCCTTTGGCTACCGCCCAATCTTTTTGAGCGTCTCTGATGTTCTGCCAACCATTATCATCTCCTGAATTTCCAGGTATACACGCAACCACATCACCATTGCATCTGCCAATTTGACCTTCAAAAAAAGGTACTGTGCCAGTCCCACTGGTAGCAAAAGCATAACCAATGTCATTTCTTATTCTATTCAAGAAAATATCCATATCACTGTAATAAGTAGCATAAGGAAGTTCACCTCTAGCGTCAGACTCACCTTGTATCCACATAATGCCTGCCAATCTTCCACCATAAACATTAACATTAAAAAGAAAATTCTGATATAAAGGATAACTAGAAGTAGCACTGAAATCCAACCAATAGCCGATACCTTCATAGGCTTGGTGTAACCCAGTCGAACCTCCTGCAAACTCAATAAATCCTATCGGAACATTCATATAAGTTGAATATCTGTTGGCTAAGGAGATTGCTCCCTCTCCAGCTAAACCAGACCAGTTTGTAGATGTTGCTAGATAAAAAGAAAGTCCACCTGCTGCAAATAATGAATTGTAACCAACCGAAGCTGAGGTATTACTAGCCGTTGTTAAAATAGGTGTGGCATCAATGCAAGTTTCAGTAAACATACACGCCATATTAGACTGCCCTATAATTCCATACAAATCACCGACAGTCCACCTGCTTGTACTGGTAGAAGTGTTGCCTCCTGCATCATCTCTCCAAACTAGATAATACCAAGTGTTATTTACTGGAATTGTAGTTGAAGCTCTCCAATTTGTACCACTAACAATAGGTGTTACTGTTGTCCAGTCTTGAATTACCGTGCCAGTTGAAGAAGCCTTGACTACCTTAAAAGACAGCGCGGACATACTATAACCAGCAGAAGACGTACCAGTAAAGGTAACTACTCCTGAAGTGGCTGCGTTCCTTTGAAATATCTGATTATTATATAAAGTTAATGCCATTGTGCAAGACGAAGAAGTCGCCACTACCGATGAGGTTGTCGTGCCGTTTTTATTAACAGCCGTTAATGTATAAGTTTTACCTAAAGAAACTGTCTGACTTGATGTTGAAGCTACATCTCCAATACCCTGATTTATAGTCGTTGAAGCATCACCAAAAACACTCCAAGCTAGCGTTCCTGTGCCAGCACAAGTGCCTCCTGGTGTTATTGAAAGAGTGTTCACAATCGGCACGTCAGTTACGGTTACAGTAGTTGTAGCATAAATAGTAGCCTCAGAGCTAGAAGCTGCCAAAACATAATTTTGAGTACCAGTAGCATTTGGAGCAAACGTATAACTGCCAGTGGCGGTGGTGGTCGCTTGGCTTAAATTATTACCAGTCAGCATCATATTATTAACATCCGAAACATTCCAACTTAAAGTGGTAGAAGAACCGATTAAAACCTGAGACGGGCTTGCCGTCCAAGAATTTATTGTCGGACTACTACTGATATTGATTGTTAAATACGGCTTATGAGTGGCATCGTTAGCGGTAGCTATTCCAGCGGCATATCCTGAACCGTTAGTCGGAGTTGTACTGGAATAATCGTGGTCGGTCATTATTACAAATTTAGAATATCCGCTAGTGTTAATATCGGCGGTAGGTACGGTAATTTGTTTCCAACTTCCAGTGGTTGTAGTCGCTACTGAGGTTGTGCCGTAACCAGTGCCGGTGTAGCCTTTATAATTGGCATCTGTGGCTGTTAAAGGCAGCGAGAAAGTTCCTTTTTTTACGCCAAAACCTTCAGCTGGATTTCCCCAAAGATTATCGTTATACACATAAAAATTTAAAGTAACACTAGACATAACCTGACTACCCACAGATGACGTATCAAAGGATAGAAAGTATCTGGAAGAATAAAAATATCCTGTAAATATAAATTCCCAATAAATTGAATTTTCAGCTAACGTATTTCCTTCTGCTGATAAATTAGCGGTAGTAGAATTATTTCTAGCTCGATACCAAGTAGAATCCCAAGTAGCTAAACTATCGTCAGTCGTACTAGCATAAACAGTGGTAACGCCTCCCAACTTAATTTCTTTAACTGGTGGTTTTTGTTTATCAAAATTCAAAAAAAATAATGCCGTTAAAACAATAACTGCTACAATTACAAATGGTATTAATTTTTTAAACCTGTCGTACATAATTAAAGGCAACTATTTGTTGAACAACTAAATGTCGTTCCACTAATTGAGCAATAAGTTAAAGTTCCTGCAGTATTATAGGTTTTAATACACCAACCTTTTCCTTGACCAGCTTGACCAAAAGTAGTTGAAGTGGTAGCGGCTGCCGTTTGTGTAGTAACATCCAATACATTATCAGGTGAGGTTGTTCCTATTCCAACATATCCTGTAGAGTCAATCTTTAAAGCAACCGTACCAGTGCCTATTCCAACCGTCCCTTGTACGTCTAGTTGATAAGCAGGTGTTGCTGTGCCAATACCGATATAACCGTTACTATCTACTACCATAGTAGTTAAACCAGTACCCATTTGAACTGTACCATTAACATCTAAGGCATATCCCGGAACTGTGGTTGCAACTCCTATTTTTTGGTCAACCAAAAGATTAGTTGTTGAAGCAGTACCAACGCCAGTGAGATTGTTGCCATTACCTGTAATTGTTTCTATAAAAGGATTGGACACAAACCTTTGAGCATATCCCAAGACATTCTGATTTTGTAAAAACGAATAACCGCCTAGAACAATTAGGCAAGTTAGCAAGCTGGTTATTAAACTTTGTATAATTGGATTTTTCATATATTATTTTATATTAACTGAGTTACGTAAGTTTACACTGTTGCGAAGATTGACAGGAGAATAAGTTGGAGTTGCTGCTCCGCTTGCTGTATAGGTGGCGTAAACTGAAAATAACTTAGTGTCACCAAGACCAATAGAAAGGTTACTTGGAGTAGTGTAATTATTACTAATACTTTCTCCATCACCAATAGAGCCAGTGTTATGATACATTTTTGCATAATCACTCGCTATTATTCCTATATAATAATTTGTTGAAGCTGATACACTTGGTTTTGTACTATAATCTGCAGTTGTTCTCCATTGAGCAGTATCATCATCCATTAGAAGAGGAGTGCCAATACCATTAGTTATTATTGCCAAAGTAGTATAATTATATATTACTGGTTTCTCATAAGGGTGATAACTAGAAGAATATCGTTTTCCATAAAAAGTAAAATTATCAACAGTACCAGCTGATGTAGTTGTAGCTTTTATAACAAGAAGACGGTTATTAGCTTGCGTAACTTCCGTGCTCCCCGCTGTTTCATATCCAAACCTCAATCCAGCTGCTTGTTTGACTGGATAAACGGCCTTGTCTAAAAAATCTTGTGGTATTGTAACGGAGAGTATCTGATTATCCGTATCAACTTTTAATTCTCCCCAGACTTCCGTTCCTGCGGAATCAATTATTTTTGGTCTATAAATCATCCCTACTTGACCAGTTTTATATAAAGTTCCACCCTCATAATTGATTGGATTTCCACTATGATAAACGGCATAAGCACCTACAACATTTTCTGGTCTATGGATAATAACATTACCATCCTTGTCGTAACAATCAGTAGCAGTGCAGTAGTCAACTTCTTCGTCTTGTTTTTCTTCATTTAGTGGTGGCTGATAATAAAACTTTAAATTCTTAGTATTTATCGTAAAAGAAACAACATTAGTCTTGGGTTTTTCCTTTAAAATAACCTCAAATTCATAAGCTCCTTCTGGATTCTCGTCACTAATTGGCATTTCATACATCTTATAATCTACTTCAGGAGTATTGAAAATTATCTGTTCTTTATCAAAACTTAAAGTCTTATCTTTTGTAGCAACCTCATCTAGCATTTTAGGATGTAAAGAAAGACTAACCTCGTCCCAACGACTGATAGTAACATCTGGTGTAAATTCAGTTTCTCCTACACCCAACAACTTGCTAGAATTTCCTATTTCAACTTTAATAGTATCTTTAGGATTATCTTTGACAGTTCGTTTCAGTTTATTATCTTCTAAGTTATATTTAGTCTTGATTTCAGAGGCATTAAATTTCTCTGCTACCTTAACACTGGTAATATCAGAAACACCTAGTTTTTGCTGGCAACCAGATAAACAAAATAAGATTGTGATTAAAATTAACTTCTTCATTTTTTCTTTTTAAATAATGGTAGTAATCCAAATAATCCTAAAAGTCCAATTAAACCACGGCTGTCAGTTTTTTGTTCTGGCGCATTGTCTTGTTGAACACCGCCTAAAGTAATCGGAGCAACAGATGAACCTGTAGTCTGTAATATTCCATTATTATCAACTTGTAATCTAAATAAAATACCACTCGGTGAACGCATTACTGGACCTTGTGTTGAAGTAGAAAAAGATAAATCGCCATTAATAGTAAGATGAGCTGATGGTGTCGCCGTACCTATTCCAACATAACCTGATGGTAAAATAACTATTGATGAAGTTCCTATTGCAGTATTTGCTCCGCTAAAATAAGCGACCTGATTAGTCGAACCAGTTAAAGAGGCAGAACCACCACCGCCTAATGTGGAAGAAGCAACATAATTATAACCACCACTGGAATTACCAATTAACATATATCCATAGCTAGGTGCGACTGACGTAGCTGTTCCACCTTTTGCTATGCTAAGTATTGTAAATTTAGGTTCATAGGTAGCGGTTGAAGAAGCCTGAGTTGTATAGGTAGAGGTAGCTAGTGATTGAGTTAAATATGTGGTAGAAGCTAGTGATGCTGTTAAAAACGTGGTTGAAGCAAGTGACCTAGTCAAATAAGTTGTACTAGCTAATGATTGTGTCAAATATGTAGTAGAAGCGAGAGATTGTGTTAAAAAGGTTGTAGAAGCTAAAGAAGTAGTAAGATAAGTAGATGAAGCATAAGACTGATACATTAACCCTTGTGTCGCCCAATTACCCCAGTTATAAGCGGTACTCCAAGTATTCATAGCTGTGGTAGTTGGTATCTGATAACCACCCGTTAAACTAAACACACCCGTCGTATTAGTATAAGTCAGTCCAGTAGCAGTTGAAGAAAGATTAGTTAGATTAATTAGATTAGGATAAGCAGTATATTGTGCTGAGGTTAAGTGATAATACTGATTAGCTGTGCCACCTTGTAACCCTGCTAAGTCATTGTGTTTTAAAGTAACTGGAGTATGAATATGAGAATAATGAGAAGAACCACCATAATAAAATGTTACAGTTCTCCCAGTAGCGCCAGTATTGGTAGCTTGAATTTTAATTATTAGAACATCGGTAGCATTTATGGTAAAAGATGGTTCAACATAATCATTTTCATATCCTAATTGAGTGTTAGTAACAGTAGAAGTAGATGTTCTAAATAATAATGTTGATACTCCTGCAGTAGATGAAGCATAAACCTCAAATTGAATACCCGCAACTGTACCACCACTGTTATTAGCCCAATAATCGAATTGCCATAAACCTGCTGGAATTAAGGTTGTTTCTAATGCTGGAGATGAAAAAGTTCTGATATGTTGTGGCGAAGTGGATAATGTAACTGTTGGCGAAGTATAAGAAGTTTCGGCAACAATTTGTGGAGACCTGGCTAAAGCATTATTACCGATAAAGGTAGTGCTAGAACCAGTTTGCGGATATTCCACTACCCCAGTTCCTAGGCCAATTGATGGTTGTCTATTTATCCAACCAGAACCATTATAGGAGATTACGTCATCAGCTTGCGGGTTAACTATTTGGACATCTGTCAAGGCAGAAAGTTGATTAAGTTGTCTAGGATTTGAATAAATAGAACCAACAGTACCGTCTATAACAATCGCTCTAGCTACTCTAGAATTTATATATGGAAAGGTTGGTACTAAATTTGTTAAAGCACCTGCCGTTGAAGTTGAAAGGTATAGATTATCTCCTGCTGTCCAACCAGAAGTATTAAGTCCATTCACATATCCTCTAACAGCAACAAATCCTTCTGCACCGATATTAATATCTTGTGTGGCTATTCCGAGAACATAAGATGTAGATTCTGAATCAGCTTTAGCAAGTGCTACAGTAGCAAAAACCCCAGATGCACCAGTTGCATAAACCGCTTGACCATTTAAAATATTAGAAGCAGAATTATTTATTACACGGATTACCGTTTCTTGGTTCATCTGAAGGTTAACATCTCTGCCAACATTTAAAGATAGAGTTTTCCAAGTAGTATCGTAATAGAGTTTTCCTTCCTGAAAACCCATCGTATTTGGATTGGTATTAAAATATATTGGTTGTTGAAAAGTAGTAGTCGCATTTAGTGTAGTAGAACCAGTAACAGTTCCTCCTGCCAGTGGTAAAAAGGTTGAATAAGGCGAGGTTGAAGCATTAAAGAAAGCGGTATTAAAGTTTGTATGATTAAATGCAGCATTATGAACAGCAATAGAACCAGTAGCTGAGCCTAAAACATCATAAAGTCCTGCGTGATTACCCCAGGTATAGGCTACGTCCCAAGTTCCTGCTCTAGTAGTTGTTGGTATAAAATATCCTGTACTAAATCCCAATGCTAAAGTACCAGCAGTAGTTATAGGATTACCTCCGATGGTAAATCCTGTAGGAACTGACATATCGACTGAAGTGACAGAACCTCCTCCAGCGCCACCTAGACCTATAGTAGAAGTGGCTCTGCTTTCCCATTTAGCGGTTGCAGTATTATAAACAAGTAACGAACCATAAACTAATGTGGTCGTGGAAACATCTCCGATTTGACCTACTTGATTAATAGTCGTACCGCCAGCTGGCGTATCACAGGTTAATGTATCTCCTATGGTTGTTACAAATTGACCAGCTGAACATCCAGAAGGATAACTACCGTGAACAGTCCAGTCAGCATCAGAAGCGACGGATGTTAAATAACTTCCTTTAGGTTGATATGTCGCAGTACTTGACGCTTGAGTGGTATATGTGGAAGTAGCATAAGCCTGTGTTACATAATTAGAACTTAATAAAGCGTAAGTAGAAGTACCATAGGCTTGTTGAGCAAGCATTGAAGATGTCGCCTGACCATAGGCATCGTAAGTACCTGCTGGTATAGTAGAGGTTAATCCTAAACTAGAGGTTGAAGTCCAAGCAAAACCAACAGAAGAGCCAGACGTTGCCATCAATACTTGCCCATTCGTTCCTATGCCATATCGTGTAGTAGTAGCTAAATCACCATCATAAGCAAGCAAATCGCCTTTAGTAGTAAGTGATGACGCTCCACCTCCACCTCCACCGGTTCCTACCCCAGCCCATGCACCACCACTATTTTTATATTCGATAGTTCCAGAATTATCACGAAATCCATATCCGGTAGACCCACTGATTGATCCAAAATTTAAATATCTACTGACTCCATTAATAAGAATATTATAACCACTAACAGTTTGAATGTAAGAGCTAGAAATCAAATCCCACATACTATCAGTCCTAGCACCAAACGAAATTCCTTTATTATAATAACCAAATACACTCAATACAATTAAAATTAATAATATAGGAACTAATATTCTTATTTTTTTCATAATTTTATGCAAATTTTTGGTATTCTATACCAATTCTTTTAAATTCGCTAGCTAAATAATCTTCTTGTCTAGAGACGTGATCCTCTCTATCTATCAAAGTTTTAGCTCTTAACAAAATCTTTTCAAAATCTTTTTGTTTTGCATCTTTGTCAGCAGTAATATTTTCAAGAACAGCTACTTCAGTTTTTTGTTTAGCTAGTGTCTCACTAAGAACAATGGTAGCCTCAGCAATGTCATTGTTAATTTTATCTAATTTTCTAGACAATTCATCGACGACAACTTTCTTAGCATTTATATCTAAACTTAAAATTTCAACATGTGACTTTAATTCATCTACTACAGAATTCAACTCAGTCGCAGTAATTCTTAAAGTATCATTACCTTCACTGATTATCTTATTATCCATCAAAAGTCCTTCTCTAATTGTATTTAGGTCAGCAATGTCTTTATTATTTTGAGCTTTAATTTCTTTAATCTTAACGTCTAATTCTTCTAATTGCTTGTTTGTTTCTGATATAGAAGAACTAATTCCATCTAACTCAGATTGTTTCGCTAATTTTTCTGATTCAAGATCTTCAATATGTGTTTCATATACAGAAATTTCCTCTATCAAATCTTTTTGTTTAGTCTCAAAATTCTTAATTGATTCTTGCGCTTCTAAATTTTTACTATCAATTTGTTTTTGCACTTCTAACAACTCGTTATTCTTAATAACGATCTGTTCTTTTACTCCGTCTAGAACCTTAGATTGATTTTCTAATTCTAATTTATCAGAATTTAAAGAAGCAACAATATTATTTTGTTCGTCCAAAATTTGTTGGACTTCGTAATCTTCTAGTATTTTAGCCATATATTTAATTATTTATAAGATATTGTATAAGCATCCGATGAATTAGTAGAAGAAGCATACAAACCGTTAGTAAAAGAAACATTAGGACAAAAACTACCATAAACGCTAGGACTGATTGTCATGATTGTATTTGTTTTAGTCGAGGTAGCATCATATAAAGTAGTTGTACCAGTAGTAGTTCTTGCTATAATAAAACAATTTAAATAACCATTTACAGCTTTTATTGCTCCTACAAGTGGAGTAGAAGTAGAATAATAACTAAAGACCGAAATTCCACTTGCATTTCCACTATCAGAACGTCCACCCAATGCAGTTGGTTTCATAATGAAAAACATTGCTAAACAAATCAAAATCAATATACCTATAATCAAGTACAATTTATTACTAATTTTTGATAATGTATTCATATAATTAATCGCTGTAACCAGTCATTATTAGATTTAAATTTCCTGCTGTATAGGAAGTAACAATGGCGGTCACATATTTAAATGCGTTAGTATTGATCTCGTAATTAGCAGCTTCATCAGTTCCAGTTAAAGCAATGCCAGTATCGCCATTAATTGCATTCTCATTGTTAAGATCTTTTAATTGTACGTAATCCCAACGATTAGTTGAACTTTGCGCTGCATTAAAATCAACAGTATCTTGATTAGATCCTTGAATTTTGATTGTCATACTAGCACTATTCGCAGTATAAAGAGCAACTTCTACATTTTTCCAATCACTCACCATAAAAACTTTTCCATATAAATGATAAGTGTGAGTACCGGTACCAGTATCAGTAATATCAACTTCTGTCCCACCGGGTGTCGCACTTACCTTAAAAGTGTTTGTTGTCTTACTTATAACGTAATAATTAGTTAATAAAGATAAGCCGGCAGGAAGAGTAGTAGAAGTTGTAAATTGTAAACAGTCGCCAACGCTTAAACCATGTGCATTAGAAGTAATTATATTTGTGACAGCGGCAGTAAAAGCCTGTGCTTGTTTGGCTCCGACCGCAAAGATTGTCATTTCGCTTGAAAATTGTCTCATATTTTTTTTTATTAATTAAATATTAATCCTTTGTATAGGATGGGTTTAAACCCACCCTAACAAAGGACTAAAGTCCGATTATATCTATGGTTCCGTCAGAATAAGTATATTCTATTTTTAATTCGCCATCTATTTCTATGGTTCTTTGGCTAACACTTATAACGACTTCACCTTCCCCCAATTTTATTTCTTTTTTCTTTCCCATAAAGATGAAGTTAGTTTATTATGTAGCGACTGGTTTTACCGCAATGAAGTCAGTAGCAGCCGATGGATCAACAACAGAGCCAATAACGAAAAGATTATCATTGTTAGTACCATTGGTTCCAAAGTTAGCTACGTTAAATGCACCGGGATAATAGTAGCAGAAAATACCATCAGTCAAACCATTAGCAGTGGAAACTGCCTTAGTTAAAGCGATGCCACCACCATTTACTAAAGACGCTACGAAAATACATCTGTCAAAGACATTAATACCCTTAGCATCTCCGGAAGCAGACATTGAAACTAGCAATGAACCTGCGTCCGCACTTTCAATGGTGAATATGCAATTTCGGAAAATATTATCTCTTGGTGTGGTTGCACCACCGGTAACAGCGTCATAAAGACAGACGGTTCTACCGCCAGAAGCAGTAGTGGTGAGAGTAGCTGCGCCAATTGTACAATCAATATAAGTACCGCTATCAGAACCGCAAACTAATTCAACAGCTGTAGCCAAATCAAGATTGTCGGCAACCGCGAATGCGAATGAACAGTTCTTATATAAAGTACCTTCTCCGCCTTCTTCAACGACGTGAAGACATGTATTGGTGGTACCAGCTTGAATGAATTTAATATTTCTGAAAGAATTTCTTGTTCCAGTATTTCTCATCACATAAGCAGTTGTAATGGCCGTAGGTAATTGGATCTTAGCTCCTTGAGCTTGCAATCTATCACCACCGTCCATACCGATAAAATGTACTCTGTTTTTGGACACAGCTAAACCAGCTGCCAATTCATGAGTTGAGTTTGCATCAAGTAAAATAACATCATTGTTATTGCTTTCAGCAGCGTCATAGGCAGCCTTGACGGTATTATAAAATCTGATCAGACCATCTGTATCTGGAGAATACACCTCCTGCATGTGCTGATAATTAGCTTCGTCAGAGTCATCAGAATCCATTACAACTAAGATGTTTCCAAAAGTAGGAACTATAGTTCTAACGAAATCGACTAAACCTCTGCCGTAGCCTGAATTTTTATTCCAATTTGACATTAGTTTAAATTTAATTTATTAAGTCCACCTCCGACCTAGAGATTATCTCTCATAACTTAATAAAAATTATTTAGATTTGTTTTTGTGTTTAAGCTGTGCCGTCACCAGAACTCATTACTATCCAGCGTGGATCAATAATCTCAATTCCATAAGCAGCCGAACTCTTAAATTTCCAATCGTCATTCTCGAAGTCTTCGGAATTTGCGCCGGCAGATGGAGAAATCATGTGTGGAGTTTCTGAAACTTCTAAGATAGCATCAGTGTGAGATACACAAGCTAACATCCAATATTTAGCTTTAGTTGAATCATAGGCACCGTTGCAATCAGTTGCTAAATAAGGCAATACTACATGGCCATATTTAGATTTGTAATTATTAACTACACCAGCGTGTGCGCCTTCAGGAGCAGCAGTGGAGTTTAATAATTCTTTAACTGAGTTAACAGTATTAGGATCGTCAGAAGTAATAATGGTGTCAGGTCTCACAACAATCTTATTGCCAGCAGCATCAATCATTTGCGTAGCAAACAATTTTTCAGCAGCTTCTAATCCACCTTTTGAGAAAACTGGATTGTTAGCAATACGATTTCTATATTCAGTTGAACTACCCGGAACAATGTGAGCAGTATAGAATAACTGCAAAGCATCACCAACAACAGTTGATACTGTTTCACCGTCTAAATCAGTATAAGAAACAGCAGTACCAAAGGTAAATCTATGAGTTAAATCTAATTCCAATCTCTGTTTGGTAGCTTCACCTAATCCGGATAAAGCCTTATTCATTTCGCGGTACTTGTCATACTTGCGCATTTCCCAAGTAATTTCCGCTTCAAGACCAATTCTATATTTTACCATGGTCTTGGTATAATTTTGCTCAGGAGCTTCTTTGTAATAATTATCTCCTTCATTTTTTCTACGAGCGAATGTGAAGCCATCCATCGAACCATGTTCGGTGTTCAGCTTATCGCTCATAATGACATCATAAAGTTGCTGTGCGGCTGGCGTTACTCTTTCATAACCGAGCCTCCACGCCACTTCAGCATTTTTTACGAAGTCACTATAATTTGCTGTAGTTATTTTCATAAAAAATTATTAAGTGGTTGCAACTCTTAGAACGTCAAATGTCGAATTTAGAACAAAGCGTCCCTTAGTTGAAGTTATAAATTTAGTGCAGGTTACGACTGCTTTTGATGTAGCGCCCTGGTTAACAACCAATGCGGTTGATAAATCCATGGCAACACCGACAGATGTTAAAGCCAAAGTACCAGTTACGGTAGCCTCAAATTCACATTGTTTGTCCATTGGAACTTCTACTTGGATTTTACCAGAAGTAGCATAGTCAGAATCAGTTGAAGCAACAGATTCCAATACGATACCAATATGATCTCCGGAAGTGGAGTCAGCTGGTGAAACGTAGCCAGAAACCCAATAAACTAAACTATCTTTTGTAAAAGTGGTTGAAGCCGTGCGTAATAAGGTAACAACTTTTGTTCTGCCTTTTACCCATTTCATCATATAATTTTGTTGTTTGTTTTATTAATAAAAACACACCTATTGTGTGTTTTATTCTTTTACGTTTTTAGCGTGGTATCTCCCACGTAAAGAATAAGTTGTTCTCACGCCTTCCGGCGGTTAATTGTCACTGCTAAATTGCAGGTTATTGCAGAGCATTTTGCCCTGCAATGTATCTATAATTTAGAAATATGTTTGTCTTCTATCGACTGTCGTTGCTCATCTGTTACTTCGATCACATTATCTTTGACTGTTAGACCATTAGCTGCTAAATAATGATTGATATTAAATTCATTTTTTCCAATGTGTCCGCAAGCCAATTTAGGATCCATAATCATTGTCATTTTTGCTTTCTTGCAGAAATATAAATCTTCACCATACGATATTCTGTCTTCTGCTATATCCATTTTGAAATACGGATATTTCATTCTCTTCAAAACCTTAGCATCCATCATAATGCAACCGAATCCTGCACCGGCTACTCGCAATGGTTTATCCACTGGAAACCCACATGCTATCTTAAATTTTTCTGTATCAGTATTAAATCTATAATAGGCATGTGGTAGAAATGGAGGTTCCTTCCAAACGTATAGTCCGGTTACTGCCTCTAAACTACCTTCCTCCTCAAAGTGCTGTAACATCTTAATAATCATATTTGGAGGAAACGTCATATCGGCATCTAACCATAGCGCATAATCAGCCTTTAATTCTATTATATCTTTGGCTAAAAAGTTACGCATGGTAGCAATATCTGGGGCAGATCTCATCGTTAGGTTAAGATTATATTCGTTTTTTAAGGTACTTTTGTTTTCGTAAAAATTGCAGATCAATGATATTAATGACAGAAAAAAAGCTGGTTCATGACTAGGATAATTATGAGGAATACAGATTAATAAACTTTTATTTATCATAATGACCAATCCTTATTTCGTATCGATTATCAACTCCTAACAATTTATTGGTTCCTTCTTCTTCAATCCCCTGTAATTTAGTCAACAATTTTTGGGTGATAAATGAAATATCTTCCAGTCTGATATTTTTATTTTTTAGAATTTCATAAAGTTCATCCACAATGATATTGGCTCTAGTATTGCGAGTCTCAGTAGCATCAGACAGAGTTTCTGTCTGTACCGCCTCTAACTCCCAAGCCGGGACATCAATCACAATATCGTCACTTTCTGGAATTTGCAATCGCACTCTTTTATTTCCATCCACTCCGTCTTCAACTGCCATTATTTTATATTTTTCGTAGTACATAATTTTAACGATTTAAAAATTTAGTTGGTAAAGTTAGCGTATCTTTATCTAAATTATATTTAGCCTTAACGTCTATAGGAATTTCAACTTCAGTCAAGTTTTGATTACTTGATTTTTGAATGAATGTAATTTCCTTGTTAGATCTATCAAGGGTGATATAATTTACAACTTCGCTAGTTCCATCAAGATAATATACTGTTACCAAAATATTTTCATCAAGTGCGTTTTTAGCATTGGAATTGAAATGGCTCATATCCAAGTCACTCCAGCCAATAACAATTTTGTCATTGAATATTTTAAATTTGGCAACTCTAGTAGTTTTATCTCTTTTAGAATGTTCAAAGCTAGCGATGGCATTTTTACCGGCTAACTCTTTAAACATTTCGACATCAGAACGCAACTTCTTCATCTCATTAAGCAGCGCTTTAGTGTCTAATGTTTCTGTTTGTTTAATATCTTCTGGCATAATTTTAAATTAAATGTTAGTTATTTTTCCACCTTTTTCTAGTTCCGTCTTTGGAATACCCATACTGGTACCAATCTCTGTGGTTTGATCAGTAATACCGGTATTATTAGCAGGAGCAATTACTGGTCCGCGACCACCAGACGTCATACCAAACATTTTACGACTGTCAGAAATAACTTTACCAGGAAATAATTTAGCAGTTACTAAATCTAAATTTTCTTCCATACTTCCACCTAAAGACATAGCTCTTTCTAAAAGAGGTTCTATTTGTTGCCTCTCTTGTGTAGTAAATTGTGAAAGTGCATCTTCTCTTTTGGCTTTTACCAGTTCAGCTTGAACTATTTTATTAACATCTTCTGATTTTATTCCGGCTGGCTGAGTAACAATTGTCCCGTTATCATCAGTCTCGATCCCTTTTTCCTTTAAGGCAGTCTTCAGACTTTTGATGGTCTCGCGCGTCGCGCGCCAATTGCGATTGTTAGGATCTTCTGCTAATTCTTTAATGGCATCAATTACATTTTCACCTTCCTTCACTCCGACCGTTTTAGTCAATTCTCCGAGTAAAGATGAGGTTTCTTTGTACTTAGCCGATTCTTCTGTGAGAACTTTATATTCTTCCTCAGTCGGAATCTCGCGTTCCGAACCGTCCTCCAGAATAATTTTCTGTGGCATAGTTGTTGGAGCTTATCCCCTGCGTCTCTTGCAAGCCGACGCGTGGCTGTAAGCTATTAATTTTTAAATTGCACTATTTAAATCTTCAATGCTTATTTCTTGATCTGGTATATTTTCAATTGATTCTAGTCGATCAGACAACGCCTTAACACCATTAATAGTCATGCGTAAATCCCTAACTTCTCCAAAATCCTTTGATTTATAAGCAATATGTTCAACTAAATCTTTGATAAAATGGTTAATTTCATTTTTAAAAACAGGGTTATCTAATATCAATTGAGCCTGAGTATAATACTTTTTCTGTTCAACTACTGATAATTCTTTATAATCATACCATTTGACACCTTGTCCCAATATCTCAGCTATAACATCTTCAGCCGTACAAGATCGTTCATCAGCCTCAATAATAGTATCAAGTTGTCTATCTAACTCCCCAAAATCGTATCTATTTTTTTTAAAAAATTGTTTTATTTTATTTAATATCATTGTTGTCTAGATAATTCGTTAAGTGACGGACGTTGTATCGCACCGCGAGTTCCCTCTGTCATCTGAGATCCCACTCCAGTCCTTTCAAAATCCTCTATCTCCGACATTAATTTATCACCTTCGGCTGGTGCTGGCGCTGTCATCGGTGCCGCCTCTTGAAATAGACCACGAGTTTTCCACTTTCTCTCAAATTCATCCACAAGTTTATCCCCATTTAACTGTCGGCCGGCTAACTGACTAACTGTTACCGCCTGTTTAAGCTGGTCTAGGAACAATACCTTGCTTAACTGTGTCCCCTCATTTTCTTGAGAGTTAATAACTATATTCCAAAAGACTGGTATAGAACGTAATGTTTTATAGTTAATGGCCCGAATACGTATTGGTCGTCCGGCTTCCGATTCTTTCTGTTCATAAGCATAAATATCCTCTTTCTCTGTCTGCGACAAATCACGATCCACAAATTGAATAACCTTCTTACCTTTCTTGCCGTTATAAAAAGTAGCTTCCGGAACTGTGTACCTGGCATAGACGTTATCAATTTGACCAGTTAAGGCGTTAAATTGCCCTTTAATAGTTTCTGATGCGTTCTCAATCACATTATACATGCGAAGATACGTAGCGTCCCGTTTGGCGCGAATTATAGCGGCTACAATATGACCCAGGTTCCTGACAGCATTCCTTTGCAGAGCTTGTATCTCGGTTGCTGTCTGCTCACCTTGTTCAGCAATACCAGCTGATAAGTTACTAGCACCTAAAAATTCATTAGTTTTAGCCTCAATTAAATTAAATAAACTAAACTCCGATTGAGTAATACCTTTATTATCAGGGTTAAGTATTGAAAAATCATCAGCCGATACTCCTTGCGTGACCGCACCTGACTCCCAAATATCTTTTGAATAGACATAACCGGACCTACTCTTAACACCCAATGGCGGTTCAATCGCTTGCCTGAACTTACGTACTAAATTCCTTAACGTCTCATCATTCAATGCCTGTAATGTCTTGGCACTAGCCACTGGGGGCTTGCCATAAGCGAAATCAGTCGAAGTTGTCTTAATCGTCACCATTGAAATATTAAATCGTCTATCGGGTAATACCTCGTATGGCAACTTAGTCGGCTCCGCGAACATCGGTATGCCATTGATTGCTACTTCATATTCGTCATTAATAGGATCCATTAACTCCACAATCTCAACCTCATTTTTATCTAAAATATTTAAGCGATATTGGTATGGATCTAGTGGATCAGTAGAAGTACCGGCTTTAACAAAATTCCAACGTTCAAATCCAGATAATAATGAATTAGCTTCGTCATAGCTCATGCGCGTGTACTTCACGATATATGGTTGATCCTGTTGAAAATTATAAGCTGGGATATTAATATCACCAAGATATATACGCAACCCGGAAATTAATTTCTTACGAATGCGTGTGCATTCCTTACCACCCTGCTTAACCGTCTCCACCACATCCTCTAAAAACGCCGCTCGTTGCGATAGCAACTCTGCTAAATAATGTTGCCAGAAGTCTTCATCGCGCTCCATATCGTTGGTACGCTTGACAATATCCATCATATCCTGTCCTAAATTAGCAATTTCATTGTCATCGCCGTCATACGCCACCGCTTCCGGCTGCAAATTCATAGCCATTATTTCATTGGACAACACTTCTAATTTTTTCTCCGTGGTTCCAGTCACAATTCGCACCTCATCATCATTTTTCTTTGGTCGTAAATATGCAATCGCTGCCTTTTGATTCAATAAATAATCTTTTTCATACGTCAAATCATCAAATTCCATACGGATTTGATCTCGTTGTTCTTTCGCCCATGTGCATCGCTGCTTAAAAAGGGCATAGCGCTTATTTTGCTCTTCGTTCAAAGTTAAACCAGAACCGGTTGATTTTTCTTTTTGCTCTTCTTCTACCTTGACGGCGTCAGAAACTTCTTTAGAAATATATTTGCTCATATAGCGCTATAAATATCATTTTTAGTATTGCGAGTAATTGTGGGATTTAATTTCTTGGGAGACCAGGCATTGTTACGATCACCCTTTAAATATGTGATAATTTGTTGATTATAAAGTTCTTCAGAAAAAGTAAGCATTAGGGCATCCATTAAATTAGGTGACGGGTATCCTTCGCGACGCATGTCTTTCTTGCTCATAATCTGAATCTTACCCTTTTCATTCCTGCGATATTTAATCGCTATAGACTCTGCCTCCCACTGTTTATCATAAACCAATTCCGCGCCAGATATAAGCCACTTCCTCATCCTAAAATAATTCTGTGCGCGACGGTTGATGTAGAGATTCCTGTCTGCCTCATCCTTGCACGCATCACCAACATTCAAAGCATTAATGTCCACACCACCTTTAGCTATCTCCATGGCTGCTTCAGCACCCACTCCAAACGAATCAACCCAAACATTTTCCTCTTTTACCTTAAAAATCTGCATTAGCGTGCGTGTTTTGGCGGCGATACCCTTGGCGTTGGACACCTTCTCGGTAGCCACACATCTGGCTTTAAAATCGTCTCTGATTACCCAGCGAGTCTCATCATTGCCTTCACCGGCCGGATCAACGCCCATTACCACCGTTCCTACAAAATCTTGGTTGGTTGGTGATGCTGAGATTTGACGGATAGATTCGCGCGGTATTAGGGGCGCATATCCCAAATCATCAACAGCATCTTCCTTAGGAAACTCTCCAAGCACACGAATCCGGTACTCATCGCTGTTCACACCATGCTGTTCAATAATCCCCTTAGCATAATCATCTTTGGGCAAGGGTGAATCTAAGGAACTAAACTGCAAGGTTTGAAAACGATGACTCATCTTATGATGTGAGTCATAGAAATAACCGGCATTACGAGTGGGGTTGCTGATGAGAAGAACTAAGACATCTCGTTCAGTCAATGAACCTTCCATCGTGTTAAACACTTCTGTGGGGACACCAGATGCTTCATCACACAAGATGGCTACGTGCTGACCGTGGACACCGGCTAAGGCTTCAGTGGAATCCTTTTTGGCTGTCTTGGCGCTTGCGAACCACGCTGCTGGGTTCTCCGTAATGCGGATATAGGTTGACTGCCACTCGAATTTTGTCTGCCAAAAAGAAGGGAGTCTGGAGATCCATATCGCCACTTCTTTCCACAAAACGTCAAAGAGTTGCCTGGATGTCGGCGCGGTACACGCAATTTGAGCAAGATGATGGGTAAAAAGATACCAGATTAGAATCATGCTGGTGATAGAGGACTTACCGATACCATGACCGGAGGAAATAGAGATACGGCGTGGAGCTTTGTCGTTAAGAGCTTGTTCAATGGCTACTAGAATTAGATACTGCTGCCAGGTTATGTGGAGGCCTCTCTCAAATGGTGCGAACCAGTAGGCTTTGATGGATTTAAGTTCATTTTGCTCGATACAGAGGCGTAAGGCGGAGCTGTACTCTTCGAGTGGTGGTTGTGGAATGAGGTTCCACATGTCTTTGATGAAAAGGAGCGGGGACTGTGCCCACAGGGGCATAGTCTTCTTTAAAATCTCTTGATATTGGACTGATTTTTTTGAATTACCCATAGCAAGGTGTGTATTTTTTCTTTAAGAATGTCTGCCTTTGCCTGCGGCGTGCATGGCAATAGCAATTATTTGGGCTCGAGAGCGAGGAGTGCCATTGGCACCACGCTCTTTGCCTGACTTTTTATTATCAGCAGTTAATTCGCGGATATTTTTGCTGACTGATTTAGTTAATGGCATACGATTATTTTTTGCAACCGCCTTTTTTCTTAGATTTCATAGGATTATTATTAACTATTAATTTAATTGTGTTGAGGACGTCTAGTATAACGATATAAATATCAATTAAATCGGTATTGTACTTGCCTGTTAAGAGATGATTCCACTTGTTTTGGAGCTTACGGAGCTTGAGGGTGATGACTTGAGATTCATACTTGTTCATAGTTATAATGATTTATATGTATGTTTGTCAAGTTGGTTGTTAAAAGTTATGCGCGCGATTTTTGTCGGATACAATCGATGGAAAATTTTCGGTCGGGGGGTCGCTCGGTCTGGCGCGTTCCGAATTCACATCCAAATAAATACTTCGCATAATAAATAATAATCAAGTTTGTTGTTTGTTCGCTATTTTATATGCTAACATTAAACAATTTTTAAAATAACTCTATTACGTGCTGTAATGTATATAACATGAAGTATCTTGAACAATAGCTTAACCTCTAATATTAGCTATTTTTTTTCAAATGCCCCGCCTAGTGCTAAATCGCCCTTGATGTTCACATCTTGCTCTGTTTTGTCCTTCCAACCGAAATTTTTAAGCGCAAATATATCTCCCGCGTTGCCTCTGCTTATCAGTCTTTGCTCATAACCCTTCTGCACTTTCATCTTTGCCTCTTTTATAGTGTTGGTAAATTTGTCGCGCCCTTCATATTCCATTAAAATCTCTCGTGATGTTCGCAAAAAAAGAGCTAAACCTGTAATTGTGTAAGGCTCGCCCTTTGCGTCACAATCAGCAAAAAAAGCGTCAATTTGAGCTTGTAGCTCTTCAACTGTCTTAAATTTTAGGGGTCTTCCTACTGGGTTGCTCATATTTTAACCTAGTAATTTATAAACGGGATAATGTGGCACAAGTCGCGACATGCGCGTTTTGGCTCTCCCGTTTCCTTTTTTTTAAAATTGATCGAAAGCAATCAACAAAAAAAGCTAAAAGCAAAAATCTATTTTCCGAAATAGACCTTTGCCCTTAGCTCTCTAACTATTATAAATAATAACACAACCCTCCCAATATGTCAACACCCCAAAATTCCCCATTTTTACCCTTGACACCAACCCCCGTTTTATGGCAAACTCCCTTATTACCAAAAAGACTAGACAAGATGAAACCCTAAAAGCCTTTTATATATATATTTAATATACATTATGCTAATATTAGATAAAACACGAAAAAAGAAAAAAAAATGAAATGGCATTTTTTATAAATCAAAGAGTTTTACCTTTTATCTTGTCTATATATTTAAATATATATATATATAATAATATTAGAGAAAAAATAGGCTAGCCAAGATATAGACAAGATATAGCCAAGATATAGACAAGAACCCCAAAAAACACTCATCTTGGCAAATTATTTGCCAAGATGAAAAAATCTTGACTATGTCTTGTCTATATCTTGTCTTGCGAACAAACAGCGAACAAACGACAACCGAAAAACCCAAAAACACCAAAAAATATAAAAACACAAAACATTTATTTTGTCAAGCCCCCCCCAAACTTTCGCCCACTTATCCACACATTATAACACAAAATATTAAAACTGTCAATAATACACACCAACACCCGCCACCAAACAAAAACACCGACAATAACCATTTTAAGAATTTATCCAACATTACAACAAATTAAATACCCTTAGAATACTTGACAATGACAATTATTTTTGTTATCATTAAGTTATTAAGCTAAAAACTAAATAAAAACAAAATGAACAACAAAAAACAAAACAAACAAAAAAACACCTCTGCCAAACCATTTTTTTGGAAAGGCACGGCTAAACAATTACGTTTTTTATTAAGTCTTAAAAAATAAAAGTATGGACAACCAAGAATTGAGCCAACACCTAACAAACGCATTTAATCAATTAACCAACAACAGAAAAATAGCCATGCGCTTGCCCAAGTGTGAAATTTGTGGCGCTTATTGTCGCAATATCGCAATTCATAAAGAGTTTAAGTACAATATTAAATAATTAATAAAAAACTATGTATCACAACACAAAAAGCGATTATCGCCTGAATAAAGAAAAACAAAACAAATTAACTAAAATAACAATTGCATTTTTTCTGTTAGCAATTTTGCTAACTGGATTTTGTAATTAACTAAAACAATATGAGGACTATTAATCGCGAAGTGTCTTTTTTAGATAAAGACAAACACCGCGCCACCATTAACGCCGAGATAAGAGAGCTAAAAAGTGGCGACTATGAATTTTCGGCTAGTGGTGAATTTATGAACAGCGCGGGACAATGTTTAGACGGCATTAACCCTGCGAACGAATGGCAAAAACAATTAATTAACTTATGGAGGGAATGTCATTTAAACGGAATGAGCGCAGGAACACCAGAACAAGAGGAGGCTATTAAAAAATGGTTAGACAATGGCAATAAATATGATTATAGCCAAGCCGTAGAATATTTAAAGAGCATTAATCTTTACGAAGTTAAACACCCTAAAACAGCCGAGTCTTATTTTTATGGTAATAGCTGGATAATAAAAGACTTGCCAAGCGGTTTTGATGATAACCTTGATTATATTTTAAACAATGTCGAGCAAGCCGAGGCAGAGAGAGAAAAACAAGCCGAGCAAGAAAATGAAAACAAAACGGCGGACGAGTTATTGCTTGAACAAATGCACGAATATGACATTGACGAAAATAACCTTGACGCTTGTCGAGCTTATTTAGAGGCCATTAGCGCCGACGATTTAAGCGATTTCAACGAAAGCTATCAAGGCGAATATAACAGCAACGAGGAATTTGCGCAAAATATGGCCGAAGAGTTAGGCGCGATTAATGATGTTATTCAATGGCCATATACTTGCATTGATTGGGAACACGCGAGCAGGGAGCTAATGATGGACTACACCGAACAAGACGGATTTTATTTTAGAGATATATAAATTTAACCCTTGACGCTTGCCCCGCCATTGCGAGGCTTGCGCTAACGATTAATTAACTAAATATAAAACTATGCAATTGTATTACCACAAAACAGACGGCGGAGCGGAGTATTTAATGGACACCTTTATCCAATGCCCTAACAGCCACAAAGAGGGGACAATTAATAAGGCCACAAAATACATTGTGCGCATTGACGGCGATATAACAAAGGACGCCGAGTTAGATGTCAGGCCAGATGAAAAATTTTTGTCTGATGTCCGCCAAGTGATTGACTACACGCTAGAGAACGAACAAAAACATTGGGAAGAGAACGACAAACCGCGCGCGCATATTTATTGCAACGCACGGAGAGCAGACAAGGAATTAAAAAAGCTAGGCATTAATTAGTGGCACATTGCCCCGACAACGGGGCAAAAGCTAATAATTAACTAAAAAACGAGGTCATATAAAGCCTGTGGCTGTTTATCAAGGTATAAACATCCACGTTAAAACGAAAAATTTATGAACTTAAAAATGAAAAACCCCGCCACAATAAAGGCGGACGCATACGCGAAAAAATATTTTGCTTTACTGCAAGCGACTAAGATGGATTATGATGTTATAGATTTAATTAACAAAATTTACCAGGACGGTTTTGAAGACGGGTATAATGAAACGGAAAATTTAACTAACGGCAACATAGAATAAGTTAATTTTTGACTATTGGCTATAAACTTTATAGCCTTTAGCTAGTAATTAATAGCCTTGCACATTAACAAATGAATAAAAAATGGATAGAAGTTAGCATTTTTAGTAAAATTATTTTAGAAAAAGACACTATTTTCCCTTCTTTATCAGGTGAAAAACAAAAGTTAAAAGCTGGTGAGTATTATGTCAAAGGCTTTTGGGCAAATGCTTGCGGAATTAGTAAAGACAAGAACAAAATGGCAATGCACGAATTTATAATCCCCTCTTTTTCTTTAACTAAATTTAAGGGAATAATTAAATAACTATATGCTAACACACGAAAAAGAGACAGTGCTAAACAAGGTTTTGCAGCTTGAAGCGTGGATTGATGGATATTGGCAATCAGACAAATATCTTGAAAATTCACGATTGATAATCAATATCAAGCGAAACCTAAACAGCATTAAGTCTTTAATCAATAAAAGCTAATAACTTAATAGCAACTAACAACACTATTAAAACACTACTTATTTAATCGCAAGGCGTAAGTGGTGTTTTTTTATTGGCTAAACACCAAAAAAACTAAACACCTCCACGCAAAGATTGGAGGTAACCACCCGACAATTATGAGGTTACGCTATCAATGGTGGCAAAATGATCTGCCGGTCAATGGTGGCAAAATTAATTTTTACCCCTTGTTTTATTTTTAGAATTGATCTATACTTATAATCACGTGGTTTATCCACCGAACTCTAAAGATCACCCCTGGCCGGCGCAAGCTGACTTCCGGGTGATTTTTTATTATGCCAAAATTAAGCTAACATTAAATACTTGACAATACCAATTATTTAAACTATAATAAGAAGTAGATTAAATATTCAAATGCTTGTCAATATGAAATCTATATTAAAAGAAGACTATAATATCTTGCCCACATGGCAGGTTTTTTTATTGGCTGCGGATAGACAAGCGTCCCATCTAATTTAAATCATTATAGTCTTCTTTTAGTATTAAACTATATGCAAAGAATAATCTCTGCCAACAATAAAAAAATAATAACGATTGACGATTGTGAGGATTTCGGATTTTTAATAATTAATTATAAAGGTAAATGGGTTGACACTCTCTTTTCAAGAGAAAATTTAGATATTATTTTGAAACATAATTGGAGTATCTGGAAGAAAAAATGGACCGGCAGGATAAAAAATAATTTTTTTAAAGGAGGAGAATGGTATTATGTTGCTTCTCGTATTGAGGGAAAAACAAAATATTTGCATCATTTTATAACTGAATATGTGAGTTATAATAATCTGGTTGTAGATCATATCAACAGAAACAGTCTTGATAATAGACGAGAAAATTTAAGAATTGTTTCTAGGAAAGAAAATGTTCTTAATTCAGACAAACTTTATAATAGACGTTCTAAAAAATAATTTTTAATTATATGACCAAATTCAAAGACACCATTCCCACTCCCACTCCCTCCCAAAAAATTAAAGCGCTTTTGTGGTTTATCAAGGAAATGTGGGTGCGATCACCGCTGGCCAAGAGCGATGAAGACTATAAACTTTTGCGTGCCAAGTGTAAGGACTGTAAAAATGAGCCTGATATTATTAAGCGACACGCCATCTTAGAAGAAATTTT
>ERZ869925.120-NODE-120-length-47101-cov-5.139310_pt1 | contig 47101 bp, 68 predicted proteins | sample MGYA00579311_ERZ869925 | MGnify/ENA primary metagenome ERZ869925 (study PRJEB32216, sample SAMN09231817) | wastewater metagenome | place: USA: Maryland | collected 2016-07-30 | study: EMG produced TPA metagenomics assembly of the PRJNA472060 data set (Reclaimed...
TTGCCGGATCGTCTGCCAGTATCACTTCTTCATCTTTCATCACATACACTTTGTCCCGGACGATCACTTTCACCAGCCTTCTGATCGCCTCCGGCATCGGGATTTCTAAGATCACTTCTCTTGTCAAATGCATTATACCCGCTTCTTTCTGGGTGAGCGTAATCATGAACGGGCTCACTTCCTCCATAATCTTTGCTTTGTCCGCCCGACTATAATCATTCACATCAAAACCCTTGATCTTTTTCTTTCGCACGTCCACATAATCTTTCGCCCATTTGTAAAAATTAATATAGTTACGCCATGGTGAGTATGCCGATACCCAGAATTGGTGAAACAATTGACTGTAGGACTCAGGTGATGGAGTACCGGATAAATACAGTACCGGCAGATTGCCGATCACTTGCTTGACGGCTTGTGCAGTTTTGGAGGGTTTGGGGAATGATGCGATACCGGAGTGCGCTTCGTCTAGTACAACAACGTCTATTAGTTGCTGTAACTCTGTCCCTAAATTATGCAACTGCTCGTAATTTAATATGTGCAATGACATTCCAACACCCCCTGTAAATTCTCCCCATTCTTTCCACACTCCTGGCATGGCTTTCTTTTTAGTAAGAAACAGTACGGTTTTAAATCCCGCTAGTTGCAGAATACGAAATACTGTCCACGTCTTTCCTGTACGCACCTCCATCGCTAAATAGCAGATGCCGTGTTGTGGAAGGATAGCTGCGCCACGTTGCGCAAGTTCTTCCTGTTTTGCTCGGTCTAGGTCGATCATATTAATTTTTATCAGAAGGTTTTAACGCATCGCTTATTGACATTCCGATGTATATTCCTGTTATAAAAGCCCATGTTATAACCCACCACAATTCGCTTATTTTATGTAAGATTTCTGTGTTCATTTTATTTGATATTTAAGAATGAAAATATATGTGCAATAACATCGACGGTCCATCCATTCCCCAGCATCTTAAATCTCTGTGTATCACTTACGATCTCTGTATAATTATCTTTTACCGTTTGCAATCTTTCACACTCGACTGGTGTCAATCTTCTAATCTGACTTGTATTTAGCTGTACTTTTTGGCGCATCGGCTTAATGTCTAAGGTTCCGCCTTTTCCTTCCTCAAAATAAGCTCTGTTGTCCTGTTCGTAACCACCCCCAAATACAACATAATTGTCTTTTGCAACAGTGGTTAGGCAATTTGTTTTACCATCTTCTCTTGGTTCAAGTTGCTGCTCTGTTTCTAATCCAACCTCTCTGCTTTTCGGGTTCTCCGGGTTTCTTCCGCGCATAGCAGCGCATTTAATTAAATCCATTTGACTGTGCAGCCCACCGCTATTTCCTCCTGCCGTAAAACACCTGGCTTTACGATTAGTGTCAACAATAATATTATCACTAATATCAAGATGTCCACTACTTGCATTTATACAACTTGCTACATCGTCTCCGGTTTTGTAATTTATTTTCCCTGCGTTATAATTTGCTTTTCGTGTATTTAGATAGTTAATCATTTTTTCGCTCAAAAAATATTTGTCTGGCACATCTGTTTCTAAAATATTCTTTAATAAAATGCCTTTATCTTTTGGTTGTTTTATTATGCTTTCCAAATCTCCGAACAATCCCGCAGGCGCTAAACCTATATTTGTCCAATATAATCTTCTGCGGTTTTGAGCAGACACTAGAGCTGAGTTTATTTCAATTGCGTTTACACCAATCGCTTTGCTTAAAACCTTCTCCCATTTTTCGCCCATTATCACGTTTTCCAGTAAAAAATATTTAGGCTTTGTTTCGTGCAGCAACCTCATAAATTCCCAAAACAAATAGCTTTGCCCTTCAAATTCGTACCCCTCTGCTTTTAATTCCAAATAATGTTCTAGGGTCAGTATTTCGGTTTCGCATTTTGTACTCATTCCTTTGCGTTTTCCGGCAAATGAAAAGCTTTGACAAGGGCTGCCCCCAAGCAGAAGAAAAATTTCCGGTAAGTCTTTTGCAGACACTTTTGTTACGTCACCTATTTGTATAGTGTCTGGGAAATTATGCTGTGTAACCTGTATTGCATATTTGTCAATCTCGGAAGCATAATATTTTTCAATGCTTATGCCTGCTCTTTGTAGTGCTTGTTGTCCACAACTCATTCCGTCAAATAAACTTAGTACGTTCATCAATACACCTCCAATAATTGTTGTTCGATAGTGAGTCTGGTCATGGTTTGATAAGTTTATTTCGTTCGTAAATGTCAACTATAGTTTTGATTGCTTCTAAAGTCGTTTTCATTGTTTCCATTTCGGCGACCTCTCCTTTAGCATATCCTGTAAAATCAATTACACAACCTTCTTTTTTATCATGCGCAAACACATCCGCTTCTTTTCCGTCCAGCTCTGCGGGTGGCTGAGGTGTTGCATTTATTATATCTTTTTCTTCGGGCAGTACGCCAAGCTTTATCAGCCTTTCAACTATTTCTTCTCCGCGTGTAGTAATGGTGAAGTCTGAGGTGTGATATGTACGACTTGGTTTTACTTTCGGCTTATCGCAAACCTCTTCAACAATTTTGCGAATCTTTTCAATTGTGTCTGGGTTCCCAAGAGAAATTAATTCCATACTAAACTTAATTCCGTCTAATGACAAAAAAGAAATAGATCGTCCCGCTGGAAAGCTCTTCTTCTCCAACTCCTCATTCACTTCTTTCTCTACGGAACTTGCGGGTGGCTGTGGAAAAAACAAGTTAGTCTTTTCCAAATATTCTTTCTTAAAAGCATCAATCCTTTCTTGAGGCACTCGACCATAAAATCGAGCATCAAAAGTATTGACCGCTCCGCGAACAAACCATCCTGTTTTTTCAATGTCCTTGTAGTTGTTTCGACTGCGTTCAATATTTTCTAATAGGTCAGCCATTTCTTCTTCCGCCTCTTTGTTGTTTAGTTCTGCGGGTGGTTGTATCTTTGGTGTGTACGTTTTATTTACTTCCACTTCCTGAAACCATTCAGGATTTTCTTCTACATGCCTTCTGCTCCAATAATCCGTTTCGTCATCTGACACTCCTTGTAAATAATAAGGTCCGAATCCTTCTGATTTGTATTCTGCACCCGCCTTCACATTAGGCAAATCTTTCAATAAAATAAATGTTCTCATGTTGTTTGGTTTTATAAAGCTAATGTTAATTATTTATTACAGAAATAACACTTCCCTTCACTATTCAGCCCTCTGTTGCAATCACATTTACCATACGTAATTTGCCCCCATTTGTTGGTTGCGCCTTTCACAATAAAGAAATATCCGTACTGCTGGGTAGGGTCATGCTGCACGTCCGTCTCGATGTTTAATTCATCTGGACGAAGGAGTTGAGATTTGATGTATGCGTCTGCTGCCATTTACTTTTTTTCTTTATTGGTTATTACCCAAATCATTAACGGCAACGCAAACAACATAAAGTTTAGCAGCATAAATATGGCGCACATTTTATCTTCTTTGTATTCTTTGCCAAAACTTTTGTATAGAAAGTAAATGGTGTATCCTAAGTTGATTAGGAAATAGGTGAGTAGGAGGTAGATCATTTTTAATCCGGATTATTTTCGTTAAACTTTTTAGTGAGTAGGAATGCTAGGATGATCAGGAGGGTGAGGAGGGTGGTCATTTAGAAAGGTTGGTCGTGATTTCTGTGATTTTCTAATCTTCTAAACGGATCATACTTGTCAAAATCGTATTGATTAATGCCGATATCGCTGTACATAAAGAATGGTCCGGTGTCTCCCTGCCTGTTTTTTCCTACAATAATCTCTGTGCGATTAGTATTCGGCACTCCGTCTGGACCTATACCGTCTTTGTCGTAATACTCTGCCCGATAAGGAAATAGTACTACGTCTGCTGCTGCTTCGATAGCGCCGGACTCTTTCAAATCAGATAACTGCGGTTTTTTAGCGCCACCCCTTTTCTCGTTCTCTCGACTTAATTGCGATAAAGGTATTAACGCCATCTCTAATTCTTTAGCAATCGACTTTAATCCTACGATCATCTCTGCCACCTCGTTCTCCCGCGTCCTTCCTTTTTGAGAAGGTGCTGCTTGCATGATCTGAAAATAGTCGATAAACGCTATTTTAGCACCGGGATGATCAGACTTAAATGCCATTAATTTACTGCGTAATCTACTTCCCGATAACGACCCGGTGTCGTCAATATAAACCGGTGACTTCTCAAAATATTTCCGGCTGTTTTGAATACGAAAGTGTTCATCGTCGCTGATGTTCCCGCTCCGTATTCGCTTGTAAGGAATACTGGTGTACATCGCCTGTTCGCGTATACCAATACTTTCTTTGCGCATCTCCACCGACATAAACGCTACGGGCGACTCCACACTTGCCATCTGGTGTGCCAGCCATACCGCCAATGCTGTTTTCCCTTGTCCGGGACGACCCGCAATGATTATTAAATCACCAGGCATTATGCCGCCCAGCTTTGCATCAAAAGACTCATGCCCCCATGAAGATCCAACAAATCCTTGCGCAAACGCCTGATCTACTTCTTTCATTGTACTATCAAAACGGGTCATTGGATCAAAGGTGCCACCCCCTTCCACCGCCATTATTTTTCTTATCGCTGCATCTTGCAGCTCTAAAAAACTAAATACGTCTACATTGGCATTGTACGCCTGACGTATACCCTCTGATGCGGCTTGTATATACTGTCGAAACATCCACTGCTGGATCACAATTCTGGCATGTGTATCTACATTAGCGGCACTTGCTACCCTGTTAGTTAGCTGTGTAATGTAATATCCTCCACCTACTTCATCCAACTCTCCTTTAGCCCTGAGCCATTGTGTGACCGTTAACATGTCAATGACTTCTCCTTTGCGCCACATCTCTACCATTGCCTCATACAACTTCTGGTTTTGATCTTTGTAAAAATGTTCTGATCTTAGCTTCAATTCCAGATTTGCGAAAACGGTATTGTCAACCAGGCACGCACCCAACACAGCCGCCTCTAAATCAATGGCTTGCGGCGGAACCTTCCCGTTCAGGATTTCGACGGATCCGATATTTTTATTTTTTCTAATTGCCACTTCTCCCATAAACTATTTAACGTGTTTCCATGTTTTATAACTGAGAATTTTTGAAATGGTAGTTACAGAAACTTCGTATTGTGTAGCTATTTCTTTATGTGTGCGCTGGTCTTTTCTAATTAAAACAACATCTCGCTCGGTCAGTTTTTTATTGAATGAAGATTTATTCGGCTTTGCATTGAAATGATTATATAAATCGTTATAGTTTACCCATCTTAAATTCTCTGCTCGATTATCAAATTTAAGTCCGTTTTTGTGCAGGATAAATTTGTTTGTTTCAGGCTTGTGATTCAATACAAAAACCGTTGCAATCACTCTGTCTACAGCAACAGAAGTCTTCCGTTCGTTAATAAACATTGTTACCGACAGTCCTCCGGTTTTGCTTTTCTTAGGAGTAAGGCTTTTCATCTTTTCGTAGTTGCCAGACCATATACCGCCGGAACTGTCCGCGTAGTAATTCGTGTCTAGGTACTGCTTTACGGTTAAGTTGTTTATTTTCAAGGTGTTGTGATTTTTATTATTTTTTGACTGATTTTAAGGCTTTATAACAGATTAAAAGTTGTGGGATAATGAAAGGTAAAGGAGTGGGTGTATTATGCTATTAGGATTGAGATAATGAAGAACTGGGGCATTTTTTAATCGTTCCAATCATCAATTCCGTCAGATCCCGGAATCGGGTTGGTCAAATGATTTCCTTTCAAAATGATATTTTTTGGTGAAGAGTATCCCAGTCCACCGCCTCCCAAGTGAGAGGGGATTTTACGGTGTGCTTCGTTGAATTTCTCGTAGCGTTTTGCCCAGTCCACAAATTTTTTAGTCAATGTAAGTGTCTCATTTTCAGACATATTATCAAACAAACCGATCATTTCCGGATAGAATTTTTCCCAGTTCAGGGCGGTCACCTTGTCTCGGTACTGGGTCGAGCACAAGTACGCCATTGCTTCCTTGTCGGTCATGCCTAGTTTACGAGTGGAGTCCCACCCATTTTTACCTTTGGTTAAGCCCTCCTGTGCAAAATATTCTTCCAGAGGTAAATCTTCTAATTCATCCGCCTTGTCGTCTTTCTTTTTCTGGAATTGTTCTGCGGTAAAATTCTGCTTGGCTGCCCAGTGAGAAAAATGCTTGACAGCTCCTTTTTTGTCGGCAGGATACCAGTCCAGCGAATCTGGGGATGAAGTGTTTTCCAAAAACAGAAAAAATTTATTCAGGGCTTCGTAAAATTTATTTTCCGGAATATTTCCCGCAGGTCGGCAAACCAGTTTTTGAAATTTGGAGTCCGCGACCAGTTTGGATTTCATGTCGGATAAACCAGTTTCAAAATCAACCTCCGTTTCTAGTTCGGATTCCGAATCATTGTTTTCAATGGTTTTCCCCACACCCCTTTCCTTTCTTTCTTCTTTTAACTTGCCTATTTGCATACTTGCTAAAGGCTTATGCTTTGCTTCTAGCATAGCTTCAAGGGTAGCTTTAAGCATAGCTTCAAGGAATTTTCTGTCTATTTTACAGCCTTCAAACATCTCAAAGATTGTGTCATTCGATTGATTTTTAAGCTTTTCCTTTAAAGAATAAAACTCATCTATGGTTAAAAGTCGCTTTGCTTTCTTCCAAAATTGACCACAACTTCCATTTACTGATTGTTTTTCTGAATGAATTTCTCCACGCAACATCTCTTTTTGAAGCCGAATATTGATAAGCCCCTTTAAGCATGGCTTAAACTTAGCTTCAAGTACTGCCTGTATAGCCTCTTCTGATGCCCCGGTACAGTAGTTCATTAAGAGCTTCGCATCGTTAGGAACTACCTCATTCTGATGCTGGTAACACAATAAATCCATGTACGCAGAACGCATTTCACAGGTCATTAAACGAGTGCCTTCGTACCAATCCCGGCTGTAAAATCTGAAATCAGGTATTTTGCTCATTCATTTTTTGTTTTTGAAGCTCACGCTCCATTTTGATTCTTTTCCAGCGACTAATAAGCATCTCCATATCCTGATCATCTATCCATATTTTAGCATCATAACCGTATGGCACACAGATTCTTAGTTCGTATAAATCTTCATCCTGTACAGTCCAGATGTCCAACGTGGCTTCACCGTTTTCGGCGCATGTTATTACTTGCTCAATTGGCATTTGGCACCTCCTTCGTATCTATCACAAATACAGGCTTTGTCCCATAAACGTCTACATACCAGTTCTTTTGAACCCTCCTGCCCTTTAATATGCCCGCCTTTATGTGGTTTCTTAATCGTTCCACCGTCCACCCAGTGATGCTTGCTGCCATGTCTAAAGGCAACTCTTTCGTTTCTTCTTTCATTATAAATTGATTTTTGACAAATATATTAGCGTTTAAGGTATCTTAAAACGTTTTAAAGTGAAAGTTATTAACAAAATGACGGGTATGGCATATTTCTTTATTTAATTGAATTGTGGAAAACTTTTTACAGTGCTGTTCATAACTTTTTTATCGGTTGATAAGTTCTGTTAATGTGTTGAGTGTGCGTTCTTTAGTGATTGGTGCTGAGTGGTGATTTTGAGCCCCCCACCCATGCGCGGGCGGAAACGTGTTTAGCGAACCCGTACCCCCTTGATTTTCAGGCATATATATAGAGAAAATGACGAAAGCAAATGCAACAAGGCGAACTGATGAAAGCGGATAGGGTAGGAGGGAGGCAATCCAGGATTAAGAGCCGGAACGGAATTGTAATTGGGTGAATATCAGGGGGAGAAACCAAGTCTATTTAACATAATAATAATTATAGGACAAGTTTAGGGCTGGATAAGCCGGTTAGAATTGGCTATATGAATCCAGGATTGACAATGATCTTGTTTAAATCGGTGAATTTGGAGGTATCAATTTAATTGTTTAATAATTTTGGCTCAATCCCGAACTTATGAGAAAAGCTATCAATACAACTGTTGTACCTACAAATGAAATTGGATACTTGAGTACTTTGTATATTGAGAAACTTTATACAGAGCTACAAATGTCACGGGAGACCGTTAGAACGCTTTTCTTTTACCTCTCGGACGTGAGTAAAGGCTACAAAGATGTAGTGTTCTATTCGCCTGGTAATTGGTCCTGTCATCGCAGGAGAATACAAGAGCTTGCAGATCGTGGATATATTTTAAGAGGTCAAGGGAGAAAAAACGAATTAACGGACAAGGGTAGAGAATTAAAAAAACAGTTTATAGACTTTGTTAGCTCAGAGTACTTAAAAAGACTGAACGAACCGGTGAATGAAAGAGCCGAAAGGACCAGAAGAAAAACAACTGTTGTATAAACAATAATAGTAGATACAAAGTACCTATTTTTTCACCCCTTCCCACCTCAACAATATGACGTTCATTTCCTAATTTTTCGGTAGTGTCTCAGTTTGGATTTTGTACTTTTCTAAGACGAGCAATTTATATATTACAAGCCTTTTTAATAATTAATAAAAACCCTCTAGTTGTAGAGGGTCTAAGTTAAACAATAAATCTATTTTCTAAATATCATCTGTATATTCAATATCAGCAAGCCTTACAATATCTTCACACGTCATAATATCATCAGTAATACCTGATGCCATTGCAGGAGTAACACGCAATGTTTTATGTATTCTACAAAAATTGTAATAGAAATAGTGTAAAGCAAGAGCATTGCGATGGTTTCTTAATCGCTTACTGAATCCATTGGTTAGGCGTGTAAACCTTCTCATATTCATTCGCATGGTCAAATTTTGACGTTCTACATACGATGTTGAAATATGTTCTGTGTCCGGTTCGCCCCTTACAATTGACTGCTTTGAATAGTTATAGCGAGCGGGTGAATATCGTCTGTCATTGTGCGGTGTTTGCGAAAACTCGTCATATACTTTAACCAGTTGTGCAAAATCAATATTGTTACCGAATGTCAATCGAACCGCTTCTTTGTAGATACCTAAACCATCAGTAGTTAATTGTATTCTATTAGCTAATCTGCTTTGCAGGTCTTGCATAAAATACAATCCAGCTTCTTTATCTCTGTCTCCTGCATACCAAGAAATGACAAGTTTACTATCAGCATCTAAGGCGACCCAAGTATAACAGTCTCCTGCATCATATTTAACCTTTAATCTCATAGTTGCATTCTTTTCTTTGGAGTAAATGAACGACCATATTTCATCAGCCTGTACTCTATTTGCTTTTACATCTTTAACGTGCTTGTCATGATAAATTGCGCAGCCTTCACCCGCATCATTCAATAGCTTAGTAACAGTATTGATTGAGCAGCCAGTAATACGAGAAATTGCCCTGAGTGAAGATCCTTCACAGAGCATATTGATGATAGTGGTTCGGGTGGTTAATGGCAGCTTGTTCATACGACAAATATAAGTATGCTTGAGCGGTTAAGCAAATATTCAATTATTTATTTAATGCAATAATACATTTTTTTTTCAATTTGTATTGATTTTCAACAAACAAAGCATTATTTTTGTTGCTGCAACATTGCAATAATTACTTATGAATAAAAGAAAGAAAGATAGTTTTAATGTTGATGACTTGTTAGGCAATCTCTTTCGCCCAGAACCAACTAAACAAAAAGAAACGCTCCAACAGCTGGTTGAGCGTAGAGTTGATGAATTGGAAATAGCCATTACCAACATTTGCAGCTATCTGGAAATAGAGCCAAAAACATTAAACAATATTATTACCGGGAAACAAAAAAGAACAGACTATACTAATATTTTAAAGATTGCCACCTTTTTACAGTTACCGAGAGAACAAGTGATTGAATTGTACATCGAGGCTTTGGAAAAAAATTTCTCCTTACAGAATGAGCCGCAAAATGAAACAATGAAATTCATTAAAGATAATTTTGACTTAGTAACACTTAGAAGCGCAGGTTTTATAAAAAACACCAGAGACTACGCAGAGATAGAAAAAGTAATTGTGAGTTATTTTGGATTGAAGTCAATCACTGACTATCAGTTACCGAAGATGGATGTGGCTTTCAGTGAAGGTTTTTATAAACCTAAGAATTTTTTAACACGCGGCTTTTGGCTAAACGCCGCAAAGACCTCATTTGAATCTATAAACAATCCTTATAAATTTGACAAAGAGGGCTTAGTAAAATATTTCCCACAAATAAGATGGCACTCTACAAGTGTAGAACTAGGGCTAACTAATATTATAAAAGATTTATTTAAACTTGGGGTTACTGTGTTGTTTCAATCACCATTTTCTAACTTGCATTTAAGAGGCGCAACATTCGCAGTCAACGAAAAGCCAGTTGTTGTAATTACTGACTATCGCGGATTCTATCCTACGATTTGGTTTGCTTTAGTGCATGAATTATTTCACGTACTTTTTGATTGGCAAGAAATTCAAAATAATAAATACCATTTGACAGGAAGTGACGACGACCAACTTGCAATTTCAGAAAAGGAAAAAGAAGCGAATGACTTTGCAAGTAGATACTTTCTTTCCACTGAAAAAGTGGAGTATGCTAAACGATATTTATATGATGCGGAATTTATTGCAAGGTTCGCCAAAGAAAATGATGTTCACGAAAGCTTTGTTTATGTATTTGCTGCATGGAACAAGGGTAAAAACAATAATTATTGGTCAATAGCCAAAGAGTACAATCCGCCCCTGCACCTATTGATTAATCCAATATCTAATTCATGGGATAACCACAAATCGATTTCTGAATTTACTAAATCACTTAAATACAAACTATACACTTAAACCATGAGCGAAATTGACTTATTGCCTGATGGAGATCAGCACGAACTAACCAGAAGAAAACAAGAAGAAGAGCTGAAGCAATTAATCCTTCGGCTAACTGAGGAAAAAACAGAACAGCGTAACAAGCTAACAAGGCGAGAAGAGGAAAAGATCGAATTAATTGGCAACCGCGTCACATCCATACAAGAATACATGGATATGGTGTCAGAGGCGAAAAATCCTTACCAATCCTTTTTCTTTAAAGAGCTATATGAACACATTTGCAGGTTGAGCGGATTACCTGTCGAATGGGCTGCAACCTTTGAAGAAAGAGGAAAGCATAAAGAATTTGCTGATTTTACAAATGAAGTAATTCACGGTAGATATATGGATGGTGTGGTTCAATTTCTTCAATTAAAAAACCCTTACATTGGAATTACCTTCAGGAAATACAAACTTTCACAGTTTTTATCTCCAGAAGGTGTTAAGAGATTAGAGTTGTTTATAGAGCAAGCGTATGATGCAATGCGCACTTGTAATACGATGATAGAGTTTCGCAGAAAAATGTTAAGTGATTATGGGCTGCCATACCAAGGCGACTTATTTGAAGGTAACAAATAAATATCAGAGCTTCTTTAAAACCTCAAACCTGTCGTCTAATGAATCGACTTTAACTTTACCTGCCATATTACCGATTTTAATTACTGCATAAAGAAAATTATCGCTTTCTGCATCATATTGGTCTACCAGGTTTGTAATAGCAATTGCCTCGCCTTGCGGTAGAATAACTAAAGATAAGACTTCATAAAGTTTGCCCGAACTTTTTTCTTTAAGCATGCTTCCTATTAAGTCGATATTATCAGCCTTTTGCTTTTTTAACTCTTCAAGTGTTTTCATTTTAGTTTTATTTTAGTTTAATTATTTCTGTCATCGTAGTATATACCTTTTGTACTGTGGCGACATTTCAAATTATTTATTATTTAAAATAAAACTATCAGAAAAATGATCGAATTCAGCTTCTATATAACTTATATTTTGATTCTCAATTAATGCAGAGAACCCTATAAAATGGCTTGACTTATCCTCTTCTGTAATTTCTACAATTTTTGTCCTAAACAACTTTAGATACTCGCTGTTGTTTGACCAAATACTAAACAGCCTACCTCTTAATTTTTGTTTCTCATCTTCCTCAAAGCAATGAAATATTAGCACGCAATCCTTGCCTACTAAACCTACAAAATCATTTACAATTTTAAGAATTGTAAAGAAAACTTTATTATCACTATGCTTTTCAACTGGGGGATTTGGAACCGGAAAAAATCCAAAATCAAAATTATTTTTCAGTAAGTTGGGATAGTGATATAAATAATTATCATAATTATTAGAGCAAAAATATACAGAATAGGATATTTTAAAATCTGTTTGAAAATTGTAGGTGGTACAACCGCCTTCTATTGTCCGGCAAAAGCTATAAAAGGCACTCAAAATCAATAATTAGTCTTTTTCTCGTTTAGCTTTTACAGCTAAATTTTTGGTCATAAGTTTCTCTATCAACTCTTTTTTCTGACGTGTAAGATCATGCAAAAGGTCAATAGCTCTCTTATTATCTGGTGATACAACTATCTTTTTCATTTTATTGAGTATTAAGACTAAGCGGCTTAATAATAACAACTTCACAAATATACGAAAAACGAGCCGTTTTGATACTATTAGGAAGACCTATAAAACGATATGATTGACTATCAATAACAAAACATTTTCTAAAAACTGCTTTTTGAATAGGTCTAATACTATTAAACACATCAATAACATTACTTATTTCTCATTTTCCCCACCGCTTAGCAGCAGCCTTCTGAGCGATTTCTTTGCGTTGCTCAGGGGTTAATTTAGCTGCACGAGCTTTACCCCCTTTCAATCCACCCTTACGCCCCAGAGCAACAGCCGCAGGGTCTTTCTCTTTGGTAGGCTTGGGAGTTTCTTCTTCTCCGGTACTGATATCAACAATATGTTTGGCCAACTGATTAGCATCCTTCGGACGTTGCTTTTTTTCCATAATGCAAAGATAATAATGAATGCTTTAGCGGTCAAGAAGGCAATTGTTTGATAATCAATAACATGATATAAGTAGTTGATTATCAATAGATTGAAACTGAGACACTACCGAATAGTTAGAGTAGTAGTATTAAACACATAATTTACAGACATTTACGTTTTTAAAAACACCAAATTGCGAACATATTAACACTATTGCCGTATCTTTACACCTCTTTAAATGAATAAAGGGGGCTGTGAACCCCCTTTACCAACAGTAAGATCGAATTTAATGGGACTATGTAGCCCTGTTATCTTTCAGCCGAGAACTAAGTTTATCAATCGTTCTCCTGTCCTGTTTAGACTGGTCTCTCAACCAATTTGCGGGAAACCACAGATTCGAACTGTGAAGAAATGGACGACCTCCAAATCCGCCGTTCCAAACGGCAAAAGTAACCCAGCCCCTCTCGAGAAGGGGCTTTTTATTTTAAATACCTGATGGTATTTTCAATCTGCTTAATCAATTGTTTCCAGTCTTCTTTATTCATATCTTCTAGTACCTGCAACTTCAATTCGTTGCCCCGAACAAATAAAGGTATTGTGGCGTAGTCAAACATTATCCTATTCTCCTGTTTAATATCCTTATTGTGGGTTGAGGTATCATCAACTTTCGTAACTAGCTTTTTTGATTTTATCGCTGACTTAGGCTCTGCCGACGCTCTCTTAGACTTTAAAGGGGTCGGATTAATGACAATCGTAGCATCTATATTTAAGTGGCTATCAGCATCCAGAAGGTTTAATCCTCTTACATTTTCCAAAAAGATTTTTGCGGCGGTTTGTGCGCCCGCATCTGTAAAAGAAAAATCACCGTGACGTTTTAAAAATAAAAGAAGTCCGTCCTGAGTGGTTTTCTTGCCGTTAAATTCCGATATTATCAACTTGTATAGCGGAGGGGTAGTAAGCGCATTTAAGTAAATCTGTTGTTTTTCCCCCTCTCTAGGATGTTTTAACGCCTTGCAAAGATTTGCAATTGGTTTATAGCCCTTACCATGAACTCTTTCCATCCATCCATACTGACCTGCTGTAGCGGCAAATGTATCAGCCTCCCTTACAGGGATATTTCCGTGCTTTGCTAAGTCTGGATATCTGAGAGCCTGAGCGTCTCCTATTTTATCAAAAACAGAAACACAAAAAAGATCTTCCTCAAACAAGGTTTTGCCGGGATAAGCTGGAGATTTTTTCATATTATTTTCAACGATGAAGCAAATATAAAAGTATTTTTTAATCAAGGACGGTAGTTAAGGACGCCTTAGCTGTAAAAAACTGAAAGCCAACACAATAAAATATTAACTTGCGACCTTAACTTGCGCCTTAATTCGAAAGAATCAAATATACCGACCTTGAAATGGAAAATACGCCCGCAAAAAATAACGGAAGTTCAATCTTACTTTTTTACAGTTTTCTTCTTCGCCTTTTTCTTAGGTTTTACCACCGCATTAGCCATAGCAACGCCCAAAACCTCGTCTAAAGTACCGATGATCTTTAGGGGCTTTTCTAGTTTTTTCTTTTCTTTAGGCTTTGCCATACTGTAAAAATATAGAAATAATTGTTTACAAATAAAGCCCCTGTTCTCAGCAGGGGCAGTAAAACACTAAAGAAATGACAGAACAAGAGTTTAACAGCCAATTACAGGCATTAAAAAACAGGCTTTTACAAGCCAGAAATACGGACGATTTAAGATCAATACTGTCAACTTATCGCAGGTTTTTACAGGAAATAACGCTTAGGGGTAAGGGTGGGTTTTCGGAAGAGTTGATACGAATGGAGATGGACGTAAAGAGCCCTAAGAATTTTGATAACATTAAGAGAGGTTTAACTGACGACCTTGAGCACTTATTTTATCAAAGCAACGAATAAACGCCTTAAACTCATCAAAGCTGTTTACTTCAAAACCCCTTGCAATGTAGTTGCCATACATTGCACCCATATTTATATCGTTTCGGTCATACCTAAGACTCCAAAGATTTAAGCTTTTCCAATAGGATAAGTAAATTTTAGGTGTTTTCCCTATCCAGTTAAAGGCTGCTGACTCTTCATCTTTGTGGTATAGTTCAAACCCCAAAGACATTAGGTCAAGTGGACTAATGCATCCGATAGACTCCCTTGTCCTTAATTCTCCTACCTCACTCATTTTGATCTGTTTACCTGAAAGGTAAAAAAAAAAGAACAATATTTCTTGTCCAAACTGATATATAGTTACCTTCTTATTCCTTAACTCATTAATTATCAGTAACAAATAATTTTCTTCTTTTTGTTACATTGTTACAAATGTAACGTATTATTGTAGTGTAGAAACAAGGACTAAACTACTAAATACTTACATACAATGAAAGCCGGACAAATAGTAAAGTTTCACACCCCGAACCAGGACGAAGACCCTAACCAACTTTATATAGTGTTAGAGGTTAATGAAGATCGTGTAGATATTCACCACCCCCGAATTAATACCGGAGCAAGTACAGGAGATATTAAACTCCTTTGATGAGAATGAACCGGAAGCAGTTTACAACACCTTGCAACAATGCCAGGCAGTTGGCTACACCTTCGACTACTATTTAGACTACGAACCGTATAACCTTAGAAAGCCATGACCCGCCAAAAAACATATTTCACCCCTGAGCTCGCTATAAAATACGGAACCGGTAAAAACTTATTCAAGCACCGGTCCACCAATCGCTACCTAGCAATAGCAACCGACCACCCCGACTTTGATAAATTGGTATTATCCACAGCGTATGAGTACATTGATCCGGACTATAACCCGCAAATAAAGCCCGTAAAACCGCCCAAACCCCAAAGCCAGCACAATACACCAACCAAGCGTAAAACCCTGTCAGATTACAAGCGAATAGCCAAAGATTACAGGACGTATCAAGACCCTTTCAGCGATCTAAACCTGTCTTACTAACAACTTGCACCCAACAGCCAAGTCAAAAATCATTTAACAAACTAAATAAAAATAAAAAAATGGAAAACGTAAAAGAAAAAGTGTACATGGTCTGCGATTGGCACGATGGCAAAGCAGAAGGCGAAGCAATGGATATCGGAGTAGAATATATGGGTAATTGCACTGGAAGAATTATCAGAGAGAATGGGACAGAAATCGGTCGTCACTGGTCATCTACATTCGGATGGTTAAGGCACGATTTACTAAGTAAAATTCCTGATCCTTCACAGTACGAAATTATTGACTTGATCGGACAAGAAGTGCCGGAACAATTTAAGTTAAAGCCAAAAGCCACCGAGTCATGACCATCCACACCAAATTCAGCCCCAAAGAAGCCGTAGGATTCATTAATTTTGATGACAACCGGTATTATATCGGTACAGCCAAAGGAATACAGCTAGAAGTGTTTAAAACGGGTGTTATTGATATAAAATATGTCATTGGCGTAGGAAAACATGATGTGAATCACTTTATACCAGAATCAAATTTAACGCTCAGAAGACTTTAACCCTTTAAACCCCTATAAAATGTCATTCAAAATCTTTATCAACAAAGAAGTAATTGCTACAGCTCCCGATGAAAGAGGAGCGTACAACGTAGCCAGGAGAATAGAAAATGGAGAGGATTATTTTAAACTAGGTCGTAATGACGTGGTGTCCTTTGGCGAGAGCGAAGATAGTCGGTGTACGGTTGAAGAGTACCGCATATTGCATGAGGAAGAAATGTTTAAAGATGTAGAATATGATTAACATGAAAACAAACCCGAACGACCCGATTAACCCAACTACACTCAGACAGGTAGGAGAAGATGATTACAAAGTTGCATCTGAAAAAGATATTCGTCAAGGAATGTATCTCAGTCACAAAGCAGGCATCACCATCAGGCAACATTTCGCTGCAATGGCAATGCAAGGGCTGTTGAGTAATGAACTTCATAATAATCCGCATAGTTTATCAGAACAGGCAGTTGAATACGCTGACGCATTAATCGAAGCACTTAACACTGAAAAACCATGAGTACAACCTCAAAATACGTATGGCTCAACATGAATACAGGAGAATTTTCTAATTCGTGGGGAGAAGAAAGTCAAAAATTTGTTGACGATGAAATGATTAAAAATGCACGAAAAGACAATTGGAAGCTAATAAAGTACGAATGCCTAAACGATCCTGATTTTGAATTATATAACAGAATGAAAATTGTTACTAATACTCCTACCCCATGAACAAAGCCAAGTTGATAGCTAGTATTGACAAGAATTGTCCTGCTAATAATCCAGAAGAACTTAAATATAAAGATACTATCCTAGCCCACATCGAAGCGTTTGAAAGTGAGGAGGAGAAATTCTATTGTGCAGAGTGGAATCGAACCGGATCAATATGTGAAGAACAATGCTCAGGTTGCAAGCGTTCCGATGAATTAGTTATCAATTCCACACCCACCGTACCGACATTCACGGCTGAAGAGATAAATGAAGCTCTTGAAAAAGCACGATTACAATGGTGGGCTACGCCTAATAGAGGGTTACGAGAAGTTCAAACTTCCGCAATCCTTAATCTAATCAACACTAAACTGGGAGGGCAGGGGAAATGAATGATGTAATAGTCGTAGCTGAAAAGTTATACTACGAAGCTAATCCTGATACAAAAATGGATGTGCCTTCATTTGTTTACGAACAAGTTGAAAAAGCAAATAAAAGAAGGTTAATGACAGGCTCTAAATTAAGCCTGTATGATTGGTGCAAAAAAGAGTTAAAAAAGCCTAACCCTAACCCCAACGAATAATGGAAAAGCCTCTTTCACAACTTACAAGCGATGACTACATATCAATGGCTAAGATTATTGATAACAACTTTATAGGTAACGCAAAAATAATTATAAGTCCGAGGAAGATGGGTGTTATAACTGTAACAGGTCATACAGAAGGAAAACAGTGTATTAATTGTGAAGTCAAAATTGATACTTACATGAATAAATTAAATGGTGTTTATATTCAAAATGATGACGAATCAATAGAGGGCGCATTCAGAAAAGTCACTCAGCCAACATTAGAAAGGATTAAGGCATACCTGATTTCTAAAAATTATCATTTCTAACCACCCAACCCAAAAAGCCATGAGCAAAACCGCAGAGTTTGGAGAGTATCATAATTCTAACCACCCAACCCAAAAACCCATGAACAAAACCGCAGAGATATTAGATTTACTTGCATCGTATCTAAAAGAAATGACAGAAGCAACGGAACTAGCAGAAAAAGGTAGAATACAAATTCGATATGCTAACATTCTGCTAAAGCAATACACCTCCCAACAGCAAGCAGTCGATAAAGAATTACACGATAAAATAACACAGCTTCAAGAGAAGTATGATGAAAATGGATATGACTGCTCTCCTATTATAAAATTACAAAGAATAGAATCTCACATTGATGCTGCATTAAAAACCTATTCTGATGAATCATCCCAACAGCAAGCATCGCAGGAGGTGGATAGGTGGATTAGTGTAGAAACCAGACCCAAAAGAGGAAGCGACCCTAAATACAAGTTTGCATCAGACATGATATTGCTTACAGACGGAGAGTTTGTTTATTATGGACAGTATGAAAATAGTCACCTAAATGATGAAGATGGAGTTTTCTTAGATGCAAACGGAGATGATTTCTCTGATGATGGAATTGAAATTACTCACTGGCAACCATTACCACCCGCACCAAAAACTAACTAAAAATTGAGATATGAAAATTGCCGACATAAAAAAAGAAATGTTAAAATGGGAAGACTTCTACGGAGGAGATATTTCTGCAACAGATAGGATTAAATCAGCTAAGACAAAAAAACAACTGGCTCAGATTTTAGTCGATCATGAAGACTTTATGGAAATGATGCTATGTGATGCAAAATCGCATATTGAGGAGTTTAGAAAAAAACTTGGAATCAGTCTGTACTAACCCCCTAACAACCGCATAATAGGTATGGAAGAGAAGATATACATTGCTTGGAGAGATGAAGATGAAGGCAACCGGATCAATTTGAACATTATATTCAGAAGATTTATACTAAAATATGTCCTACAACGAATTTAACTGCAACCGGTTTCACAGCGAAGACTCCGGCAGGATCTTATCTCAGATAAGAGCGCACAAGGAAGCTAATGGCATTCCTACCAAGATCGAAGTGCTGAGAAGAATAGCAAAAACAAAACGTAAAACAATCACACCGGACGGGTGGAAATGGATATGACAAATCATAAGTTTGACCAGCAAAATCCGAACTTTCCGGTAAAATGTGAGGTACTTAAACTCAATATTCAAGCTGAATTAGAATACAGCAGAACAATTGAGGTAAAAAGAGGAAACAATTACTACACCAGACGAATTAAAAGTAAGGTCCCAAAGCCTACTGGCAGGCTGACTATTGATTTCAAGGCAAAGGTGGATGCAGAACTACCTCTCAACTGCGGATTTACCGATGGTATAAATACGTTCAGATCAATCAGCAAAAATGAAATTACTATATGGGGGTTACCTACGACTCAGTTTCAGATTCCCGAATATTTAATCCTTGTTTATTCCATGTCGCCACTATGAACCAAGAAGTAGATTTATACACCGAACTAAAGGGATGTGAAGATCCCGATGAATTGTTCTTAATGCACTTGGAGATCAATAACACGATCCAGAATTTAACCAAAGCAAAGTTCACGGCACAAACTGAAATGGATCGCCAGGACATCAACGGACAAATTCAGATCCAACTCGGACTAAAGCAGTACTGCGAATACCGGATAGATTTTGTAAAGAGCCATTTAAAAACGCATCTTTATAAATTCCATCTAGCCGCCAAGCTGTATCTGGACAATGACTCATATCAAAAACTCAAATCATTTCAAAACCGAACTGTAAAAGATGGAAAATTTATTGGCATTGAAAATAGCTAAGGACGTACGCAATGAATTTGGCGCACAGACCAACTTCTATCGACTACGTAAGATGATGGAACGATTAGAGATGATGGATCAGGATACCGAAGAAGCCAGATCAGTACACACCGACATGTATGAGGTGATTGCAATGGCAGAACATAAGATCGGAGCAACTATTTACGAACTGGAAAAGAAATACAAAAATGAAAAAGAACGAACAGTTATCGGATGAGAAGCTACTGCAACAGTTCTATCTCTATGTGATAGGCATGGGCTCGGTCACTGTACTGCCATTCACTATCTTCACGCTCCTTCATTTCTTACTGCGCATAAATGCCTACACCTCCCACTTCTGGTCCGGCATCAGTGTTATCATTGGACTACTCCTCACTGTAATGTACGGCAATAAAAAACGGTTATGGAAGTAGAAACAATTGGAGAACAGCAAGCACTCAAAGGCGTACAGGCATTGACGATGGTTTGTATAGACAACAAAACAAAGCTAACTTTGTCGTACTGCAACAACATAAAAACAAGAGAGGCATGGCAAGCGGATAACCTGAGAAAATTCAGCACTAAAGACTACACCGAGTATTTATTTAAACTAAAAAACAATGTTATCCAATGCGTAGTCACACTGAACGCTCACTTTATTTAGTGATATTACTCTTTGTAGGAATAGTATTACTCGTATTTCTATTCAACCATTACAATCACGTATCTGCTTGCGGGATAGCAGTAGTCGAGATAGGATTACTTTGCGCTGCGGTAGATTTAATAAAACATAAAAGATGAACAAAGATTTTGAAGATGACTTTGACCAAAGTAAAAAATTCACAGGCGAACCATTCCACCCTGTAAGATGGGCAAGAATGGTATTAGGAGAAAATCAGTTAAAATTATTTGATTACGTCAAACAACAGCATGGCGATCAAGTAAGAAAATACACAGGCGAACCTTATTACAATCATTTGTATCAGGTGGCTGAATTAGCCTCACAGTACGAAGATGGATGTGTTGAGGTAGCATTGTGCCATGATTTATTCGAGGATACAAAATGCGACTTCAATGCACTGTACAAAGCAATGGCTGACATTGGTTATGACGCAAAGTTCGCTTATAAAACCTGTACGCATGTCAAGGAATTGACCGATGAGTTTACGCATGAAAAATATCCTTATTTTAATCGTGACAAGCGCAAGTTGAATGAAGCGGCAAGACTTGGATCAATAAGCTACTTAGCGCAAACGGTAAAGTATGCTGACCTAATCAACAACACCAGTACTATTGTTCAGTACGATCATGGGTTTGCTCGTAAATACTTACAAGAAAAAGAGCGAATACTGCAAGTAATGACCAAAGGCAATCCATTACTATTTCAGATTTGCTCAGAAACATTAACACAAGCATTAAATGACCAACAACTTAGAGATAATAAAGCCACTACTTCTGTTTGAGTCGGAAGATGATTTTTATTTTCTTCAAATACTTCAACGTAAAAAAGAAAATGATGAACTGGGCAGCAACTCAAGAGTAATAAAAAACTACTCCATCACTTCAATTACACATCTTGAAAAGCACTATCCTGAAATAATTTCTTTGTGTCAAAAGTTTAACGCAAGAGCAATGTTGCGATTGAATAAAAGATCATTTGAGAAAACAGCATTTCATACCCTTATAAACATTTCCAATAACATGATGAATCGTGATTTTGTAAATGTAAATAGGTGCTATGATCGTGCTTGCGGACAAAACCACAACGACAAAAACAAGAAGTGGATACTCGATGTTGATAGCAAAGATTTAGATGTAAAGCGATTGATTACAGCAGTTCAGTTTTGTGATCCAGAACAAGGAACAGAGAAGCATTATTGTGTTATCCCATCTAAAAATGGCTATCACCTACTTACAAAACCATTCAATATTGAGCAGTTTAAAAATATGCGACTGCCTGAGATTGACATTCAAAAAGATAATCCTGTAAATTTGTACTTCCCATGACCCACACCACCGAAATGATTCGCCCGTTCTGGACGGAACCGGCACGTCCTGATCTGGACGATATTACTGTACTGATCTGTCAGAATAAAACACCTGACTTAATACGATTGTGCCTAACAAGCCTACTCACCTTTTATCCGACCATCAAAATACTGATTGTTAACGGTACTCCTGATGATGAAGCCGGACGTTGGATCAAATACAAGGCTGCAAAGCACCCTAACGTCACTGTATGGGATAGAGTAGGCTATGACTCACATGGAGTTGCAATGGACGATGCTATTGAGATGAAAATTAATACTCGGTATGTACTGACGCTAGATTCTGATGTGATTATCAAACGTGGAGGGTGGATTGAAGACATGAAACGATTCTTTCACATGGCGCAGTACGCAACACCAGACACTTTATTCGCAGTCGGAGCACTGATGGAAGTAACCCGTAAGGGCGATGCTTGCGGAGCACCAGAAGACGAAAGCGATATTTTGAGGTACATTCACCCGCACTGCGGCATGTATGACCGAAATATTTACAAGGAATTGGAGGCACGGTTCACCGATCATGGAGCACCATGTGTTTATACGATGAAAGCGGCAGAAGAAAAAGGATTTAGAGTTGAAGGCTTTCCGGTAGCAGATTATATCATGCACTTATCAGGAGCATCATGGACTGATCCACGTACAGTATGGAGTTGCGACAATGAAGTGATGGTGCGACCATTGGTGAGCTTTGTAGGAGGCGTGCCAATTGCACAAGATTATGACAGTGATTACGATGTAGTAGCTATGGACCATGTTCTTTCAAGTGGCAACTTTGTAATTCACGGAAAAGAGCCCGCACTTGTATGTAATCAGTTGTTTAAAGAGAGGCTAAAGGTAACCGGAGATTATGTTTGCATTGACAAAAATGTGGATGAGTCTCGGATCGTTGCTATGCTCAGAAATGCAGTAACAACCCATCCAGGAGCAGCCCAAGATAACGAGATCGTCATTTCATTTCCATTTGCAGGTAAAAAGTTCACTTTCTACACCCGTAAATATTATCAGGAGGTAATCGCATGGCAATGATCGGAGTTGAAGTCACCATTAAAAAAGAATGTGACTATCCTACACCATTTGGAAAATCATATAAGGCGAAAGGCGCTTACGTGCAAGGGAAATTCATTGTTGTGGTCGGAAGAATTGATCCAGACAATACTATTCGGGTTAAGTATCCTGCGGAGTTTGTAAGTTTGAAGTTCTATTAAAAAACCGGACAAAATACCCCTACTTTGTCCGGCAAATTCCCACAACTAATCTTTGCCGAAATTAAAAGTCAGATCACTTCATATTCGGTGTTTGGGAAAATAATATCTTAGCAGTCGTTCTTTATAGAGGTATGGCAATTTCAGAGCCCCGGCAGACACAGCTCCGGGGTTTTTTTATGCGTTATCGTGATTTGGCGTAGTCCTTTGACTATTTTTGAACCATGCAAGCCCTTCCATTTATCACCGTAGGTATTCCTAAATATCTCAGTACCAATGCAGGGGTGGAATGTATTGACATTTCAAGTGGAATAAAGTACCGCCAACAAACCATTCCCTACGGAACTAATTGGGTGAAGGTCAGTGAAGGAAACGTAGCAACAACGGACTTCCTACAGCAAGGATCAGTCAATGAGTATGGTAGCGGATCAGGATCAACTAACAACTTCTTTCCTTCGGGATGGAATTAAAATAACGTATTATGCCATCAGGAGCCACTACAGCAGTCGATCTTCTAGCCAAGATATTCAAGAACACAGCGTTGCCATGGGATGCCATTACCGACATTTATGTAGCTTTTCATACTGCAAACCCAACAGCAGCAGGCAATCAAACCTCCTCTGAGGCAAATTATACGGGGTACGCCAGAGTAGCTATCACCCGTGCTGGTGGTGGATGGTCCGGAACAAACCCGTTAGCCAATGCAGCATTGGTGCAGTTTGGGATCTGTTCGGCAGGAACCAATACGCTAACTTACGTATCAGTAGGAACTGCTTCGTCCGGTGCCGGACAAATACTGGCTTACGGGGCATTAAACAGTCCACTGGCAGTAAGTACCGGGATTCAGCCTCAGTTTGCTATTGGAGCGCTAACAATTGCCATGACATAATATGGGATACTCCTGTAAAGAATGCGGAATGGCAGTGATTGTATTGCCCGACCAGCCACCTATAAGAGCCTGTAAATGCAACGGAGTTATTATTGCGGACGCTTCCTCCACCATGACTATAGTAAACAATATAGCGCAAGATAATGTCAGGATTCAACCGGATAAGTGACTTAGTTGATGCAGAAAAATCATCACGATCTTACTCATGGAGGAAAGTGCCTAACCAGGTCACAGCCGCTGGAGTGTGGTTCGATATCTCGTCCAGCGCCGGAAATCCTGCACCTAAATTCTGGTTTGACGCCACTCCCTTAACCTCTAAGCAAGTAGCGCAATCTACTGACGGAGGCTTTTTTCACGGATCAGATGTGAGTCCTTATACTAAATACCTTAGAAAGTTAATGCTCATGCAAGTGCAGTCGGCAGGAGTATTGCCTATGCCAGTAGTAGTATGCGATTATTTGATGTACTACCCAACTATCGGAGAAGATACTACTGATGAACAGTTTTTATCCAATCCAGTATCGCTTCCGCGTTATACAGACGGCGAAGGAGTGATGGCACTAGCACTGAGCGTAGCAGCCAGAACAGGTGGGCAATCTTTCTTTATTAATTATACCAATAGCGCAGGAGTGGCAGGCAGAATATCAAAGACGGTTAAGCAAAACGGATTAGCTGTTACGGGTAGTGTAGTGACCAGTGGACTTGCAGTAGTTGGACAGGCAGGATTATTTATACCATTGCAAAATGGAGATACAGGCATCAGGAGCATTGAGTCAGTAACCATGCTTGGAGTGGATGTCGGATTATTTTCGTTGGTGCTGGTAAAGCCACTTGCAGATACGATGATAAGAGGGGTTGATGCTCCGGTAGAGATCGACTTCTTTCTGGACAAAAAAGAAATGCCTATTATTGAAGATGATGCTTTTTTATCGGCACTGATTATGCCATCAGGATCAATAACGGGAGTTGCAATTAACGGAACAATAAAAACAATCTTTAATTAATAACTATTATGGGAGGATTCACCAGTTACGACAACTTCTTATCGCAAATCACTGTTTACAGAAGACAGTTTAAAAGCGAGTGGAATAAAAACTTTCTTCCTACTTCTCCGGCAGTAGCCTCTGAATGGCACTCTTTGTTTCGTGGTGCTGGAAATCCTGGGGCGGACGCTTTGCTAAATACCGGCACCAACTTATTGTTTCAGCAAATATTAGAGACTACAACTGGCGCTACAGGAATAAGGCATGGAGGAGATGTTGGCGGAATAACTCCTTATAAAATATTCTTATCCGGATCTGCTTATTCTATGGCAGCTACAGTCGCTCCGGCAGTAGTGAAGGTGGTTGATCTGCTTGGATTTTATCGGGTAACCACAGTGACTACGGCAACCGCCCAAGGAACAACAAATACGTTAATTGCGCTATGTACGTTTACTGCTGATAACACGACTGATGTTATTACTTATAGCAAGTACATTGATCCATATTCAAAAATTCAAGTCAGTTCATCAGGAGCATTACCCACCGGACTTTCCGCAGCGACAGACTACTGGACCATACCTGTATCGGATGTGAGTTGCAAGTTAGCTACTACTTACGCCAATGCGGTAGCAGGTACAGCGATTGACTTTACCACAGATGGAACCGGAACACTAACGATCAACACACTACTTCCACGCTACATTAGCGGAGCAGGAGTGCAGGCATTTTTTGTCAATACCAATGCTACGCCATTAGGTGCTGCTACTCCGAACTTATCACTAGGATACACCAACAGTGAATCCACTTCATCCAGGGCAACTCCAACGGTACTACCAATTGGCAAAACAGCGTGCCCGAATGGTCAGATATTATACTCAGGTACAGGAGTTGGTAAATACAACTTTGCCATGCCCTTACAAGGATCTGATAACGGCATACAGTCTATCCAAACCATTCAAAACTCCGTATCGTATGTGTCAGGAGAGTATGCGGTAGTGCTGTTTAAAGAATTGGCTGAGTTTCCTATCACTACACTGGGTGTGCCTGCTGAAAGGGATTTCTTATCGCAACTACCCTCCGGAGAACGAGTGTATGACGGAGCGTGTTTAGCGATATTGCTAGGGTCTGGGGTAGCTACTCCTATCAACAGTGCAATTCAAGGAGTATTTAACTTCGGGTGGAGTAAATAATGGGACTGCTCGGTAATTATAATGTCTTACAAAAATCCTGCGGAAATTTTTCGTCAGGGACATCTGTATCTGAGGTAAGGTCTAATTACAACAAAGCCGGGAAAAGCAGAAATTATTATTTAGGAGCGTTCGATAAACTGTGCGCTATCCCAAACGGATACACCATGCCGGACAGTTGGGTAATGCCTATTACAGAGGGCGGAGTGTCGCTGTATGATGGTATGGGACTGGATATTGCTATTGCTTTAAGTATTGCAGGCGGAGTGGCTGCACAATCGGACATATCTTTTGAGTTGGATATTACCAGTGCAGCGGGAGGGCTTATTGTTGCAGCAGCAGCAGACTTGATAATGACATTAACTGCCGATGCAACTATTATCGGGAAACTACAAGCGGCAGCAGACTTATCAGTAAGCGCCTCCGTAGTAGCCGGACTCACTGCACTTGGATCGGCTATTGCTGACTTAAGCATAACACTAGATCCTTCCGCAACTATTCGTGCGCTAGGAAATGTGAGTGCCGATATTACTTCGCTAACCGAACTTTCTCCGGAGAATTTAGCGGCAGCCGTATGGAACTCTATTGCAGCAGCGTTTAACGATCCCGGCACAATGGGTTATATCATGAATAATATCGGAGCGTCAAGTAATCCGTGGGACGTGGTATTGGAGAATGGCTACACCGCCGGAGAGTTAATGCGATTACTGACCGCAGTAGCAGCAGGAAAAACAACTATCGTAGATTTAGGAGGAGGCGCAGCTACCGTTACATTCAGAAATTTAGCGGATACCATAGATCAGGTGGAAGCAACAATGGATGGATCTCAAAGAACGACCATTGATTTGGATCTTTCGGATTAGACTACGCTCAATTTTTTCACCGGACATAAGAATGCTTTGCCGTAACAAGTCGGACAGTTATCACCTAACTTACCATCAGGATCAGAACACAATTGCTTTGCTTTCATAATCTCTTCCAGTTGAAGTGGAGTGATTGCTTTCTCTAGCAGTTCCGGTTTAGCTTGCATTAGCTTACCTCCGACATTCCAATCCGTTGAAGTCATAGCTTCATTTGCCAGACCTTCCATAAAATGTTGAGGACACGGACTTCCGATGATATTACCAGTCTTGGTATCGAACTGCTTCTTCACCCGCTTTCCTTTAGTCTTGCAGGTGCAAGGCATACGGTTATTGATGGTAACTAGCGTTGCCTCCACCATAGCAACCACAATATTATTAAGCTGTAACGCTGTCAGGCTCAGTTTTGGCTCGCTCATTCTTTTTATCGTTGACTAAATTTTTAAAGGATAGGTATAACTCGTATTTCTCTTGGAAAGTTTTCTGCTCTTTGATAAGCTGCATAATATCCGAAAACATTTCTGCATCAGACTCCAACATTTCACTGATCTCTAATCCATTTTCTCCCTTGTGCCCTTTGTAGGTATCAAGCAACAATTTGGTAGCGTTCAGCCAATTGTTTAAACGCAAACTCATCTGATGATGCACCGTTCCCTTCACTGCATAACCCCACTTCTCTGTTTCGGTCAAGAGCGCCAGGAACGTCCATTGATTAAATATGTTAGGGGATGCTTTCACGGGTACAATAATTTAAGTAAGAATTTTGCTAGTTTTTGTTTCAAGGTAGGCTTAGGAGTAACGCTCACTACAATTAAATTACAGTGATACGCTTTTAAAGAATCTTTGTAAAACCAATAGGTAGAAATAACACCATCGGTTATTACTTCAATAGCGAAAGAGTGAGGGTTAGCTTGTTTAACAAGTGTCGTGCCCCACAATTGCAGGGAAGGAAATCCGTTCTCGTAGATGACGAATTGGGCTACAGTCACCTGATCGCCTTTACGTATTTCCGGACACCCCATCAAGTGTGCTAAGGTGAAGCACGACATTTATTTAGGCTTGATAATTTCCAATGTTGCAGGATGCCCGGCAAAGAACTCTTTCGCTATTGCAACGCAATCCTTTTTGTTTTCGTAGCGTTGTTTGGAAGAGCATAATAACTCTCCATTACTTCCGTAAATGTGAAAGTCCCATTGACGAGTCATTTGAAAGTCGGCAGTTGCATATTTTTTACTCTCTACCACTATTCTCCACGGACGGGGCTGATTCGCATTCATAGGATGGTTTGCAAGGAATTTTGCAGCCTCTCCCTTGACAGGAATTATTCCTTTGTATGATTTCGGGTTAAGAATTTTTACTGTTGACATCGGTTGAGTTTATTTTTGAGATGATTGAATCTATTTCGGCAGTAAGTTTATTGCAGGCATTTCTCACCTCTTGCTGAACAGGGACTTGTTTTATTTTTGCTAATATATCAGTTGCGTCAACATGAATATTTTTTTTAAATCCTTCCAGATGCTCAATATCACTCATTCCCATGATGCGTGCTTGCTCCGCTTCTGCAATTCTCTTCTTCTCATCAGCAATCGACTGCTCCTTTTCTCTCTCCTGTTTTTCAAGCAACTCTTTTTGTTCCTGAGCAACGACGGCTTCGTACTCTTTTTTACGTTGTTGGAAAATTTTTTCATGCGACTTTGCTCTTTCAACACACTTGTCAAATTCAGCATCGTCGCAATTCCTTATTTCCTCATTACTGAAATGAAAACCATCTAACATTTCTGTTTTGTCAGACCTGAATCCAGTGAAGCCTACATTGAAAGTTGAACTCATTCCATAAGATTCCATTCCTTCAAAAACTTTTAATCGCAAAGCAAATCGTTGTGCTAAAAACTGCTCACGTTCCTGTTGTTGCAAACGATCTTTCTCCTCCTGCTCCTTGCGAATAGCTTCCAATCTGGCAGACTCCTTCGCATTATCTTCCGCTATTTTCGCTTGACGCTTACGTTCTGCTTCTTCCTCTGCCAATCGCTGATTTTCTGCCTCCTCCTGCTCTTTACGAACCCGTTCTGCTTCGATTTCTTCCAGACGTAAACGCTCCGCTTCTTTGGCACGAAATACCGTCACCATATCAGTAGCCTTAGCCACAAATGAATCCCATCTTTCCTGCGGCGCATTCTCAATCTGTACGCCATTGATATTTACTACAGGATTAACGCCATCATCAAAACTGTACTCGCTTCCGTTGAACGCAAAACCAAGTTCAATTAATTTAGCGCAACGCTCCTCCACAATCTTTCTTTTGGCTGCATCTTCCTCTGCTTTCACGCGGGCTTTCTCTGCTAAATACCACTCTTCTTTTTCAGACAAAGTTTCTTCCAACGTCTCCAATTTATCGCCCAATGTTTTCCAATACGCATTCACTCCTTTCACGTATCGGTTCGCATCTTCGTTCAACTCCTTGCGCTTTTTGTCTCCGGCAACACGAATAGCTTTCACGTCTTTACGTGCCCTGCTTAATACTTCGTAGCCTTCTTTGTCGGTGTGATCTTTGATAGTCAACACTGTGTACTTATCGTACAGTTCACTTATTTTCTGATCATTCAGATCAAACTTTTGTACGTCCTGATTGACTCTTTGTTCAACAGGGTCGATTATTACTGCTTCGGTCATAATGGCAAATCTTCTTGGTTAGCAACACTTTTTATTGTACTATGATCTCTCTGGGTAATGTAATCTATTATACTCATTTCAGAGTAGCAATTGGCAGGCTCTTCGCCCATCTTAAATTTACCTGTGATACGGGCAAATACAGGATCTTTTTTCATTAACTCTACTTGCGCTACTCTCACCCATGCATCGAACTTCTCCAAATCAACAGAGTCCGTTTTATCATTCAGTGTGTATGTAGGTTTTGTTCTCCAATCTTTAGGCGACCAATTGTACAACTTCTCTACAATATGCTCAGGGAAGTTATGTTCAAACAATTTTTTATACCCTTCTAGTTGCACATCTTTTTCTTCGTCACCTGTACCCTTCCGAGTAGATTTTAAGTCGATGATTACTTTTTGCGTGATTAGTTTTTTCGTTTCCTTTGGCTGATCTTTGCGCTCTCCTGATTTATATACTTCGCCCCAGAATCCAGTTACCGGAATATCCATATACCCAAAGTAATCAAGAGTGCCAGAGTATCCGTCAGGATGAACAAGCATTACTTCAATCGCTATTGGACGAAAGTTATAGTCAAAGCAGAATTGTATCCACCCTGCAATATCTTTCTTCAAATCTTCTATCCACTGCTCTTTAGTAGAAAACTCTAGCACCAATTGATTTTTGAAAATGTAATCACTCACCACTTTGTCAACGGTATCCAAGTCATAAAACTTGTTTAAGCAAAAGTTTGCAGTTTCGGTGTGCATTAACGTGCCGTAGAACGCTTTCTCTCGCATATAACGCTGTGATTTCTCATAGCCCATATCTGACATCCACTTCATCAGTCCGGAGGGCTTAGGAATAACGTATGTAAGCATAGTAGTCATTCCAATATACAGCGTTGGAATACCGAGCGCATTTAACGTGTAATAGTACCGACCTTTAGGGGTGTTGATACGGTACAACTTGTAAGAAGGTTCCCGTAGAGCAAGCGGATCAAAATAAATCGCCTGTACTTGCTCTATAGGAAGTTCTGATTGTGTGGGAACGATGTTAGCCATTACACTACACTTGAATAACCGTGATTTTCTTTTCCTTGAACACCTTCATTTTTTCAGCTAACAGGGTTTGCCAAGAGGATTCCATTAACTCTAATGCTTCGGCAGACTCTAGCCACAAAGACATTCCTTTGTCTCTGCGCTCTAAGCAAATATTCACCTCAAAAGTTACCGGATCAAGCCCTTTAAAAATCGGAACCTCTAAAGTAAATCGCTCAAGCATGTTGCTCTCAATTTTTGTTTGAAACAGGCTTGTGGTATTACCACGATCATCATCCAATTCTTTTGCGTTTTGCTGAAAAGCCACTTCAACATTTTTTAAACTCATAAGAAGTTTACTATGAACCTCTGTGTCTGGGAAATACATTTTGTGGGTACGGACAAGTTGCGCAAACTCTTTGGTTGAAAAACGACCACTTGTTTCAATTTGAAACTTTTCAAACACCAAAGTTTTCTTTAATGCGCCACGCACTACAATCTTATGCGGATGATTTGGAGTTACAGTCAATTCAATTGTTTTCCCATCATCATTGATAATAATAATGCTATCCAAAGCATTAAAGTTTGATCGTTGAATATACTCCGATACCGCATGGATATTCCCTGTGTAATTTTGCGCCGATAAATTAATTGGTTCTGGTAATGTTCCTTCCAAAAGATATACGGTGACAGGCTCTTTTGTATTGCTGTCACTTAGGTTGATGACGGTTTTGTTATCCATTTGAATTAGCGATTTTTCTTAGGTTAGTATCAATTTGCAATTGTCTTTCTTCCGGTGTCATTCTCCGTTCAGAAATAATTGCTCCGAATGAATTTACCGTAGTGATTGTTTTGGCTTCGTAATCTTTGAACAAGAAAACCTTTCCTGTTTCCTCTTCGCCTCTTTTGCGAATAGATTTTAGTTTTGCAGACGCTTCCTTGGCGTGAAAGTCGATAGTCTCCTTTAGCGCTTTTGTTTCTTCTTTTAATTGAAGTTTCAAGTCCTCAATTGTCATTGACATTTTGCCAAAGTCGGCAGTCGCCTTGTCAAGTTCTGATTGCTCGAAAGGGCGAAAATAAGTTTCGGTGGACGTACTGTCGCAATGAGATTCAAGATAATCTCGAAGCTGTCCTTGTGCTAGGTTTTTAGGAAATTCCATGTTTTATTTTTTTTGGTTTTTAACTGTTATTTTTATAAATCGGGAGGACAGGACTCGAACCTGCAAGCCTAAGAGTTAAATTTTACGACGACTTTAAGGCGCTTCCGTCAATCTACTGCCGTTTACCAGTTCCGCCACCTCCCGATCCGTTACCCTTATAAATTCATTCCTGCTTGCCCTTTCTCATCGACAGTCACCTTTGGATTAGGTGAGATGGTGCCGGGTTTTGTTTCTGTGGCAGGTTCAGCTACGGCAGGAGTAGGAGCATTTAATTGTTTAGTGTCCTCCACAATAACTGCTTCATCGAATTGTTCTCTAATTTGCTTTAAAGTAGCCTCCGTGAACACCAGTCCTGCAAATCCTGTCACTGACCTTCCTGCCTCATTTAACTTGTGCATAGTTTCCATTCCTGCCGCACCGATCTGAGGGACTAATTTTACTACAGGATATTTCTTTGACTCTCCCGGAGAATAACCTGTCACTTTATCAACCACTAATTCAAAAGGAAATCCAACAACTGTTCCTGCTTGTTTTTGAATTAAATCAAAGGTGCCAATAATGTTTTTCTGAGAAGTTTTCACTCCCTTGGTAGCAAACACCCAGTGACCTAAAACACTATCAATTGCAGGAATTACAAAACGCAGGATAAGCCATGTTTCCCACTTGTACAATTTTAAAATTTTTTCTCCGTCAGGAGTTCCTTTTACTACGTCAACGTACTTTTTTTGTGCGGGGTCATACACATTAAAATGAACGCCGTCTCCCGATCCGTTACGTTTTCCGTTGTCCCACGAAGCCCATTCTTCTTTGCAACATTCGCCTACATTGTCAGTAATAAAAACAATTGGAATTTGATTCGGTCTTTCTCCAAGCTTCTCCATTGCTATGGCTGCATACTTTCCTGTAAATCGGAAGTAATCCAGCGAGGTGGGATACTCTTTCCCTCCTTGACTCAACGCCTTTTCTCCAACTTTAACTCTTCCCAGTTCGGGCAATCCGTGAGGTATCGCAGTTTCCTCGGTACGGACAATTCTACCTGTGCTCATTTTTGTTTATTTAGTTTGTACTGTTTCCACGTAAGTTTTTTTGTTTCACGACTCATTGCAGGAGCATGAAGATCGTACAGGTCGTTGACCGCCTGCTCAAATACCGGTTTAATGCCAAGTGAGTGCAAATGACTTGCAAGCCTGTACAACTTATCCATACAGTCTCCACTTACTCTAACGGCAGAATTATCGCTCATGGAAGCAAAGATAGTAAAAAGCTACATTGTAAACTATGTAACTGAAAAAAGTATTAACAAAAAGTTGTTAATTACCGACCAAAAATCTTTAGCTTATACGAAACTCGTTGTTGTTTGCGGATAGGATCGTAGGAATATCCGATCTGGGTTTTACGAAAAGTTACTGCTAAGTCGGCGCCTAATGTTACAATACTATCCATACTCACAACCCCTCCTGCATACACATTAAAAAGTGATTTTTTCTCCGGCACGTAAACAGGATAAGGGATACTGTCTGTAATAACAGTCATCTGGGATTTCAGTAGCTTGTACTTAAAATCTGTAATCCCATATTTGAATCCAACAACAGTGTCTACGGACTCAATATCAATCGCACTATCCCGATAATGATTAAGATAAACCCGAAGGCTATCATCATTAACGAAAGAGTCTGGTTGGATAGTGGAATTATCACCCACAGGCGATACCTTATTCTTTTTATGAACAGGTGGTAACGTAGTCTTATGCTCCGGCACAACTGCTCCGCCTTTAACGGTAGAGTCTGGTGGAGCGATCTGAACATGACGAGTATTCTTTGGAAGATCAGGACATTTTTTGCAACCATTATAGAACAGCGCAATCAACAGCACGAATATAACCGCCCATTGAATGTCTATAACCGTTGATCTCCATTGATTATCTATCATCGAGTTTTTTTGTCCACCTTGTCTTTGAAGCGGCGCATCAAAGTTAAAAACAAACTTGATCCACCAAAACCAACGAAGGCTACCGCAACTCCCACCCAGATGTCCAGATTTAATGTAGGGAATTTCACAATTGCAACATTGAAGCTCTGCCAGCCAATTAGTAGCATGGTGATACTGCATAAAAAGGAGATGGCAACCCCTCCGATATTGAACGGATTTTTTCTCCATGTATGGAAATTCTCTTCTACTCCCTTTGTTTCTTCCAGCACCTTAAACCAGATGTGAATAACGTGAGAGAGAATAAGAATGATCCAATAAATTAAAGGCGCAAGATGTAGGCTCATGGCTTATGTATTGAAGTGACGATAGTAATAACTAAAGAAACAAAGGTGGCTATCCCAATAACAAATAACCATGCTTTGTACGCTCCGGAGCGTTCATAACTTCCCCGTTGGAGAGTTTCAACGCTACGCTCCATGTGACTCACTTTGGTAGTAAGTTCACGATGTTGTTCTATGTGATTTTGTTGCCGTTCTGCAATTACCAACAGCAACTCGCGGTCAGTCATGGTTCTTAGGTTTTGATCTAAGTTGTCAAACATTATGCTAGTTTTTCGATTGTTACCCAAACTTCTTCCTTTAACAAAGCCTGTTCAATTTCTCGTAACAATGCTTTGTAGGCGACAGTAGATCCCATAACCGCATTTTTCTCTGGTGTTGTTCCCGGTGCAATGCACCCTAATATCTCGCTTGCCCAATTCGCTGTATGAATCCTTATTCCATCAAACCCTGGAACATTTAATAATACCGGAGTAAATACATCGTAACCTTTCTTTTTAGAGAGTCGGTTACTTCTGGTGATCTTCACTTGATACCTTCCATAAGGAATACAAGTTTGACCGTACACTTTTATCGCAGCAATTTCATCCAAGCTCATGCCCTGATGAAGTCCTCTGTCCCGATCTTCTATGCAAACACAGAAGCGGATGGAGTTCTCAGGCTGAGTGCTCAGTCTTACATCACTTATGGTCGATAAGTCCGTAAATATCTTTCGCTGAATATAAATTTCCATTGGAGTCAAAACTATGCTATTTTTGAAGCCAAATCCCACCCCTATGAAAATTATTAGCAATCGAGTTCTGATCAAGCCCGATGACAATTACGATGAAGTCACCTTAAATGATGGCACTTACGAAGGACTAAAGCTGAAATTAGTGACCAAATTTGAGGAGTTTGTGCACGCCATCTCCTCTGGAAAAGTGCTGGAGGTGCCCGATAAACTGGTATTTTATCCCAAAGGAGGCGAAGGGTCTGTCCGGTTCGATGTAGATATGGAGCTACAAAAAGGCGACCACATTATTTTCCATTACCTAGCCGTTAAGAACGCGGAGAAGCACTCTCCAAAAATACCCCAGGAGTGCGGATACCCACACGGAGCCCTTTTTATTGATTACGACTTAATCTACGTAGTGATCAGAGGCGAACAGGTGTTTACCGTGAACGGCTACATTATTATTGAGGCGGAAGAAGATGAAATTAACACTAAGCTGTACCTGCCTAAGCACATGCGGACTTCTAAAAGCCAGAGCAGAGGAACAGTTCGGTACATTGGCAATCCTGCAAGAGCGTATCAGGATTATCCGGAGATCGGTATAGAGAATGAATATTTAAAGCCGGGCGACAAAGTATGGTTTCCTACTTTTGATGCGGTGCCTTTGCAAACTGACCTACACACACTACTTGATAACGGAAAAGTGCTGTACCGGATGCAGTACAAGGATGTAGTGCCGATGAAGTCGCTCAATAAAATGGTACGATCTTCTCTAAAGGAGGTAGAAGCATGAGTTCGATAGCCGAAGAATATCAATTTGAGCCGGATGATTATAAGGCAATGAAGTTCAATGTTATGGAAGTGCCAAAAGGAGAGTCGTTAATCCTGAGATTTCCTTCTTTATTGTCATTCAGTTCTTTCTCAGGGATAAGAAAAGCAGGTATTCAACTCGATAATGACAAGATTATCCGGTATATCATGCTGTGCTACGATGAAGAGTCTCCGGCACGTAAACTGATTCCTGATGAATTTAAACGTAAGTCATGGTGCGGAGTGATGGCAGATTTTCCCAATGATCCGGCAACAGGCGCCTTTGACCGAACGTACTACCGAGCCATGAATTGCCAGATACCGGCAGTCAATAAAATGATTCTGGACTTTTCCTTGCTTTCTGGTCCAGGTTACGCATTGCTGGTGACTGGATATGAAGCCTACTACAATAAACTTAAATTAATATCGGCACCTGCTGTTACCGGAGAAGACAATGACCCTTTAAAGCAAGAGGAAACTAGAGGGAAGCTGTACAAGCAGGCGGCAGAGATGGAGAAAGATTTAAGGACACGCGCTATTGAAATGGTCGGAGAAAAGAACGTATTTTTACGAGATACCTTGTACCGATCTGTGTATGCAGAAGTTATAGAACGTCACAACATTTCACCCGAAGAGCGAGCATTCGATAAAAAGCCTGATGTTAAGCAAGTACCACAACAAGTACAAAAAGGCTGATACATTCGTTATTGTTAACGAAGATCCGGATCTCAAGCCTATAAAGATCCCGCTACCGGAGTGTCCGGACATTACCACCATTGATGGCTATGGGTTAAAACCGGAAGATCAGGTATTTACCCGTAAAGAACTTCCTGCTCGTTTAAAGGAGTTGCAGAAAAGGCGGTACACGGATGCCGATGAAAACGGAAAGAAGGTCGAGTTGACCCCTCGCATGAAGATCGAAATACTGGAAAAAAATGCCAAGTATTACGCATCTGAAATTGAGTTTATCCAGAACGAATGGTTTAAAAGGGAGAATGTATATTGGTTTTTCAACAACGGAAAACCTACGTGCATCACCGGTGATCATTATTTCCATTGCGCTTACTGGATCCACAACGGAGAATTTTTTGATTTCAGAATCAGGGATTACAAGTGGTTTTGGTTCTGGTATATGGTGGATAATGACGACTCCTGCTTTGGATTTAATTACCCAAAACCAAGAAGGGAAGGGGCTACCAGTAAAGTATCTGGCGTGAGGTGGAACAGAGCGGCTAGGATTCCGTATTATACTACAGGATTACAGAGTAAAGTAGAAGGCGATGCCGCTCACGTACATGAGTTTCATGTCAGAGAACCCGGTAAATTAATTCCGTTCTATTTTCAGCCGGTGCAGTACGGAAAATTGAACAACATTTCTGAGATCAGGTTCTTTACTCCCGAAGCGCGTACCCATCCTGATTACGGAGCACAGGCGCTCAGTTCGATCATTGACTACAAAGCCTCCAACGAGAAGGCGTATGATGGAACCAAGCAGCATATCATTCACAATGACGAGATCGGAAAAACCGAAGATGCTGATGTGATCATGCGTGTTGCTATCCAGATTCCATGCTTAATGCACCTTCAAAAAAATTCCAGAAAGAAGGGAAAGATGATTAACACCTCTACCGTTGATGAAATGGAGAGAGGAGGCGGAAAACAGTTTAAGTCCATTTGTGATGACAGTGATTATTATGATCGCAACGAGAACGGAGAAACCAAATCCGGACTCTACAATTTATTCTTATCTGCTGCCGAAGGACTGGAGGGCATTAATCCAAAAACCGGAGAGCCTTTTATAGATAAATACGGGTACTCGGACAAAGAGGCGGTGACTGCATACCTACTCAACACCAGAGAAGCACTTAAAAAAGCAGGAAAAACAGCAGCCTTTATTGAGAAGTGCAGGCAGTTTCCTTTGACATGGAAAGATTGTTGGAAGTCCTCTGCTAAAATGTGCCGTTTCAATTTGATTATTTTGCAAGATCGCATTGATTATTATTCTGCCGGAAACAACGATGTAGTCAGAGGTAATTTTGAATGGTTAGGTGGAATAAAATTCGGTAAAGTTTATTTTCAACCTAACCCACATGGACGATGGATTGTATCGTACCAGTTTAAGGATTTCAAGTTCTCCAACAATCAATATCACATGGACGGGATGCAGTATCCCGGCAACAAAACAAAGTTTATTGCAGGCGCCGATCCGTTCAAGTTCGCTAGTAAAGAAGATCGCTTGAAACTCTCCAATGGTGGCGGCGCTGTGTTTTATAAGTTCGATCCATCGGTAGATTATCCCGGTAGAAGTGAGCATGAATTAGAGTCTTACCGATTTGTTGCTACTTATGATTATCGTCAACCTACTCCCGAAGAGTATGCAGAAGACATGCTCAGAATGTGTATTTATTATGGCTGTGAAATATTTACCGAGAACAACGTAGCTGCTGTTTGGGATTATTTTAGACAGAATGGATTTTTGGGCTATCTATATTTTAAGTTTGACGATATTAAAGGAGTGTTTGAAGAGAAGCCCGGACATCACACCGGAACAGGTACTAAAGAAACCATGTTTGGCGTGATAACCAGTTACATAGAGCGAAATGGACACCGAGAACGGCATGATGAATTGCTCAAACAATATCAGGAAATGGAGGATGATTTCGGACCATTTGACTTAGCTACCGCATCTGCCTGTGCTTTAATCGGTGCAGGAAACAGTGAATTGTATTCGGACGAACCCGATACGCCTTTAGAATTAAGTGATTTCTTACCACAATACGATATCCGATGATCCATCCCGTACAACAGAAATATGTCAACGAACCTGCCATGCCACCGGATGACGAGTCGGTTCCCTTTGACCAAAAGCCAACGGACAAAGAGTGGTTTTTAAGAAAGGCAAGATGGCTACTTTCTTCGTGGTGGAGAAGCGATACCTATGTTCCTTATGGAACAGTGCAGAAGTTCGCTGAACTCAGGGCGTATGCCAACGGGACGCAACCCAACACCAAGTACATGGACTGGATCTGTCCTGTCAATAAAAAGACGGGTCAGCGCAAGTCGTGGATGAATATTTCGTGGGACACTGTACCGCTTCATATTAAATACTTGGATATCCTCAATGGAAGATTAATGAAACTCGATTTTGCATCAAGAGTAGAGTGCTTGGACGATGATATCATCAATGAAAAAAACATGATGAAGTTCCAATCGTATGTGAAGAGCGTTGATGCTGAGTTTTTATCCTCCATTACAGAAGCAGCAGGGCTCGATCAGGGAATGCAAAGTCCGGAGCAAGCGAACCTTCCATTTGTGCCACGTACACTACAGGATTTGGATATTCTCGCTAACATGGGATCATTCAAACATGCCTCCGAGATTGTGATGCAGAAATTACTGAACAAAACCCAGAAGCAAAGTGAGTGGGAAGAAATTCATACCCGGTTAATCACTGATGCTGTGCAATTAGGGTTTATGGCGGCAAAAGATTTTAATAATCCAGTCACCGGCAAGCCAGAAATCAGGTATTGCGATCCTGAGTTTTGCATTATCAGATACGACAGAGATCGTTCTTTCAAGCATATTGCAGAAGCCGGAGAGATTGTGTTCATGACCATCAAAGAATTGAAAGAATGGGGAGTTTCGGGACAGGATTTGATCAAGGCGGCTCAGATGAATGCCACTTATTACGGAAACAGTGCGTACAACGTGAACTCTTGGACGCAAGCCGGAAATGTGTATGATGTATCCGGACTTTATTTGTTTAAAATTCCTGTACTGGACATGGATTTTGAGTCGTTCAGTGATGTATCGTATGAGTACCGTGATATTGACGGGCAGGAAGTTCCTTTTGAATTGAAAAACGGAGTACCTACAAGCAAGAAAAATAAGACCAAAACCCGTAAGTATTCTCGCCGTTACAGAGGTAAATGGGTGATCGGAACAGATGTAATGTTTGACTACGGGTATCAATATGATGTAGTGTATAACTCACAAAACCGTCCAATTTCACCGTTTCATTTTTACAGAGTAGCAGATCGTTCCATCGTTGATAGGATGATCAGTACTATCGATGAAATGCAACTGGCTATTTTCCGGTTCCGTAATGCCTGGGCGAAGGCTCGTCCGTCTGGACTGGCAATTGAGTGGGGGTCATTGGCGGAAATAACCATGGAAGGAAAGAAACTCGACACGATGGATATTCTAACCATGCTCAGAGAAAACGGAGACTTCCTGTATAAAATCGCTATGCGAGATGGCAGGTTGCAACCAACAGGAAACTTGCCTGTCACTGAACTTAAAGGGGGGATGGGTCCGATTCTCAACGAGTTTTTAGCGACATTCCAGATGCTTGCAGACCGGATGAGAGAATTAACTTCTGTAGGCAACGTAGTGGACGGCAACGTTCCTTCGGGAGATACTTTAGTGGGCACTTCAAAGATTGCAGAAGCAGCTACCTCGGACAGTATCAAGCACATTTTGAATAATTACAAGCGACTCAAAACAAGGGTCATGAACAACGTGATTTTGCGTTGGCAGATTCACGCTAGTTTATTCGGAGTGTCAGAAACATACTCCTCCAAAGAAGGCGCTTACATGGAGGTGGTGAAGTTAGGCTTTGATGATGGCAAACGCAACATGGAGTTTATTGCTGAACAGATTGTAGATGATGATCAAAAAGCAATACTGATACAGGCGGCACAAACTTCATTGGCGGCGGCTAAAACTGGAAGCGCAGGAATAAATATGAGTGACTTCTTCTACATCTTAGATGCAGTTTCTACAGGTCAGTTGCGCTACGCTCAAGTGTATTTATCTTATCGTGAGCAGCAGGAAAAAGATAGGCAACAAGCACTTATTCAGGCGAACCAACAAGCGAATACGCAAGGGGCGATGGCAGTTGAGCAACAAAAGGCTCAAAACGCTCAGGCGGCTGTACAGGCGGATATGGTGGTAGAGGACAAAAAATCTCAGAATAAGATTCAGCAGATTAATGCTCAAGGTAATGTTGACCTGATGCTGTTACAAGAAGAGTATCGATTAAAAGCCGGACTTCCAGTAAAAGAAACGGCGGCAGCGTAAAAGTTATTATCTTTGCTGCTGCTTCGGTTTTATAGGTTAGTTTCCCCCTGAGTTCGACATTTCTCAGGGGGTTTTATTTTTGCACAATCTCAATACTGGTATTCAATTCAAATGGACTGGGCTGCGATCCGACCTCCACGTAAATTCCTGACAATCTTCTTCCGAGCACATTTTTAGGAATGCTCATGGTAGTGGCTAATCTACCAAGCAGTTTTCCGTCCAGCCAAACTTGAATTTCCCACTGATTTCCTGCTTCAAATATCCGGCAGGTATAAACTGCGCAGTAATGCAGAATAAGCGCCTTTTCATTGTGATCTTTGATAGCAGGGTAGCCTACTTTGCCTTTAACGTGCGTGTAATTTACCGCAGTAATTCCATTCTGATTCAAAGGCGCTCGTCTCACTCCAAGTCGCATAGAGTTGCTTCCAAACAGATCAGAAACACCCATAATCTTGTGAGTGCTGTTATCTGTCAGATTATATAGTTGCGCCCAGTTATCGGATAATGAAAATCGAAACTCTAAATAATTACCAACCCACCCCGATATTCTCGGAGTGGGATAGTTGTCGCCAACGTGTACTACATAGTTGGTCATCATTGCGGGAGAGTTTTTAAATAAAATACTTTTGCAGTTGAATAATTTGCTCCGCACAAAGTCATGATCTCGATTTTATAATTTCTGTTCGGCTTTAATTTATTTAATAGAAGAATGGTTGTTGAGCTATTCCATGTCTGCTTACTTGATCCTCCCGTAGTTAAATCTGTAGCAGTCACTATATAGTTTGTTGCGCTCACAACTCTCTTCCATTGAATCTTTGCGTTATACCTTGCAATATATAATGTCCACACCGAGTCTGTCGCAACGCAGTTACACGGAGCGAATGATGCAACAACCGGAGCGCTTACTGCACTGCATCCTGCTGTCGAAGTTACGGTCACTACATAAGATCCGGATGTAGTTATATTGATTGTTTGCGAAACCTGTCCTGTGTTCCAGACGTAGTTTCCTGCTCCGGAAGCCGTAAGCGGAACTGCTGTGCCTGTACACGCACTTACAGATGATGGAAGTACAATAGCAGAAGGAAGCGCATTAAACGTAACGGTCTTTGAAGGGATAGTTAATGCTGAACATCCATTTGCGTCCGTAACGATTACAGTATAGTTTCCGGAAACTGTTGGCGAAATACTTGCCGTTGTTTCAGAAGTTGACCATAAATAACTCGCACCGCCAGTCGCAGTGATTGTTACGGGGGTTCCGGAGCAAACAGAAATCGTTCCCGATGGCGATATTCCTGCTGTTGGCGGAGTCAATATATTTACCGTGACAGGATTGCTGACTGACGTGCATCCGTTACTGTTGGTGAGAGTTACTGTATATGTTCCGCTAGTTACTGAAACGCTTTGCGTTGTTGCGGAATTTGACCATAAGTAGCTTCCTGTAGTGACAGAGGAGGCGGTTAAAGTTGCTTGTCCGCCACACTGCGTAACCGGACCTGCCGGAGAAATAGTTGCTTGTACAACTTTGTTAATTGTTATAGATGTGCTTGCCGACACTCCGGTACATCCAGATCCATTTGTAACAGTTACAACATATCCGCCTGTATTTGTTACGGTAATCGACTGAGACGTTTGACCAGTGCTCCACAAATAAGTAGCCCCTGCACTCGCCTGTAAAACTACTTGCCCACCACACTGCGTAACAGGTCCCGAAGGAGTGATGGTAGGAGTAAACGTAACGCCACATGGGTTATTAGTTCCAGGCACTCCTTCCGGAAGCGCGGTCAATGCATTTGGTGTTAACAAGAATTGATCAATCTCTGTACGTGCAGACGTTGGGAAGAGTTTGAATGTATGCAATCCTGCTGTAAGCCCTGCATATTTGATGGTGTCATTTGCTAACGCAACTCTGTACCATAAAAAGGCAGTATCAACAACTAAATTTTGCGTATGTGCAGCACCGTTATCTACTCTGCAAGAAAATCCTGCTGTTTTAGAAACATTGATACTCCGCATTCTCACCCATACATAAATGGTAGTATCGGTACGTAAATTGAAGGTGTAACTTAGTGTATCTCTGGTGTAATTTGCAGAATCCCTCCACGTTAAATAAGTCGTACTGTTGGTAAAATCAAACGATGCGGCAGCCGAAGCCTGATAAGGAATAGAGCGCACATCTTTTGCCCCTGAAACATACTCTCCGTAATGTTCTGCCTCAATATAAAAGTCTTTGCTCCATCGCTCAGGATGCGTATTCTCATGCCATTTGTCGTACTGAATAATAACGGCAGTATCTTTATTCAAATCCACCTTATACACTGATCCTTGCAAGCGAGTAAGTAATCGCATGGTTCTTCCTTCCACTGTAAACAATGCGGTATCTACCAAAGGTGATGCTCCAATCTGTGAAGACATTCTTTGGTAGCACGTACCAATATTGTACTCGATGGTGTCGGGCAGCGTAATTTTCTTACGTACCAGCGTTAGAATTTCTGCTGTACCAGAATAAAAGCCAAAGAAAGATCCAGTCCGTTTCACGTAATCGTCCGGCATATCTCCGGCAAGTAATGTATCTGTTCCGGTATTGCTCATGATCCAGTCCGTTGCCGCTTGTGCATAAACCGGAACTATCGCCTGCCATACATATCCTTTAGGATTTGCAGGGGGTGGATTGGGTGGATTATAAGAGGCTGCTTCATTGAAGTACCCCGTATAAAAAGATCGTGCGCCAAACAGGTTTAAACACTTCATTAAGCCCATGTACTGTGCCGGACGAATATTGATTTCTTCGTTGGGATTGTACCCTGCTGCTACAAATGGAGTGAAGTAAGAATCTCCTAGTCCAAGTTCAGTGTTACGTGCTTCAACAAGCGGTTGCCATCCTCTGAATGCAGACTGATTGTATCGCCAGTTATAGGGATAGCGTGGATAAAAATCGAAGGTGCTACAATTTCCGAAAGTTGGGTCGGTATTGATCTTTCTGCGCTCTTTAAAGTTGGCTCTGAAATAATTTCTGCCGTTGGTGCCATCTTGCCCGTCAATCTGGTACTGGGTATAACCTGTGGAATCGAATGCTGCAATAGAGCGAATTGAATCTTGGAGTAGCTTACTGAATGTGTACCATCCATACCCGATATACTGCCGTGCATTTCCAAACCCAAGTCCGGACATAGCGGCTAGTACTGCCGGATCCTGCCTGACCATTGGAGAGTCTAATAGCACAAGCACTTCGTCATTTTCATTCACGATATCTAAGGTATCAGTCATGGCATTGGCGAGTAACTGCATCCTATTCTTTACCGTCTTCGCATCATTTTTAATGGAGTCTAGTGGTGCCGCAGGAGAGTAATATTTTGTACCTGTAGATACTGTGCCGTTAGTGGCTAAAAATTGACCAGTCGAATTTCTGACATAGTGATTGGCAGGAAGATTCTGCGACTGTATATAATTACGGTTCGATGCACATCCGGCTACTGTGGGATTAAGCTGTGACCAGAAAGTAATGATCGAAGTTTTAAACTGCTTGTTCCGATTAGAAGTAGCTACTTGCTTTCCTTCAAAGCGGGTAGTATCGGTGTAATTAGCAGAGTTGGCATTGGTGTTAAGCAGAAAATAATAGTTCCAGTTCTTCGCCAGTTCGATGTTCATGACCGAAGCTGTTTCTGCCATCATTGCTCTGGATATACCCGGCTGAAATTCTCCTGCCATATAATTGAGCGCCATCCAATCAAAGTTCGGAGGCGCTGTAGCTTGGGGAGAATAACGTGGAAGTTGGTAGTTTTTAAGCTGTGTAGTAGCAGAGTTCGTTACCCCGTCACTGTTAGTTGATCCAAGTACGTATCCGTACGGAAATTCATTCACGTTTAATGGTGCCTGAGTAACGGTAGGAGATGGTACAGTAGCAGAGGTTAAGAATCGGTAGTGAATACCGTTCTGATAATCCTCGTAGTCAGATGCGATTTGAGCAGGTGTGACAGTTTGCGAATACACTGCAATCTCATCCAAGTTCTGAGCGGACATCGAATAAGAAGTAGCAGTATTGAGAATAAGGTTGTTGTTGGCAGCAGGTGAAGCTGTGCCGGTAGTCAGTGATTTGGAGAATCCTACGGGTAATGCACCATCCACATAAATAGCTTTAAATCCTGCCTGAGCAGAGAAGGCGAATACGACATGGTGCCAGTCTTTTACCCAGAACGCCCATGATTTTGGACCAATACCGTTGAGGGTAATAATAAAATTATCTGCTACATTAGTTCCGCCAACATTGGTGGAGGTGGTGAACCTAATTTCCGGATAAATAAATTTAGCGGACATATTGCCGATAGTAAAAATAACCGGATCCCTGTTGTTAGAGAATTGATAGTCGGCTTTGAACAACATCTCGACATAGATCGTTCCGGCAGAAGGAACCGATTGCCCGGTCATGGTTTTGGCAGTCGTGTTGTTCTGGTTCACATACTTTCCTACCGGACCACCTGAATTAATGGTGTACGTGCCCTGAGCAGTCAGGTTGGTTGTGCCGATAGTCGGCGTTAAAGGGTTAGTGTTGTCAAAGGTGTAGTACACCTGTGGTTGTACCTGTGCAATCAGGGAATAGGCGCATAGCAAAAAGGGCAGCATCGCCAACGCCGCCCTTGTCAAGAGGTTTTTCATGGTAGGTTGATTATTCAAATATTTCCGTCTTTAATTTCACAACGGCAAGCAGTCCGTTGAGCTCATTCTGTGTAGCGACTTGCTCTGCTAGTGCATCTTTCGCATTACCAATCCATGTATCCAAAAATAACTCTTGGAATAGCTTCTCTTCCAAATTAATGGTTGATAGTGGCGTAGAAGGCTTGGTAACGATCTTGTCCGACACAACGAATTGTTGTCCGGCAGAATCAACAACAAGGTAGGCGCTGTCGCTGAGTTTGTAAACTTTGGTAGTGTTTGCCATAAGGACGATATTAATATTGAGTAATAAGTGCAAAGTTACCAGCATCAGAAATTGCAAACGGTACAATCCCTCCCGGATTTTCAACGATGTAGGGGAAGTCGTAAACAAGTCCTATGCTTTGCTGAATGTTGCCGTTAGTGACAATTGTTAAATCTGTTCCCGGTGCAGGGTCAAGTGCTTTTACAATCGCTTTTTTGATGGGTTTGGAGATAGCTGCTGGCAAAGATTGCAGGTATTCTGTGCTAAAACTTTGCATTATACCGCGAACCTCTGGGGTTTGACTGTTCCATGGTATTGGCTCTTTCAACAATAATGTATCGTCACTTAGGAGACACTCTACCTCTGCAATAAACGCTTTACCCGCTCCCGGATCTAAAATAAACAAGTATTTAAAATAAAAAGAACTGCTATTGTCTGGCAAAATCAAGTAATTTGTCAGGGTTGCGTCTGTTAAGGTTAACACCCTACTCGTTGACGCAAAACTTGCTACAACATCTATGAAAAACATTTTATGGCTACATATATATGTCCCTGCCGTATCTCCACTATTAACCTCACTTCCTAAATATATACCTTCTGCAATAAGTCCCATGATAGTTGTTTTTGATGTGGTGAAAGTAAGGTGTAAATGTTTATTTTGACGGGATTGGTGAAGATTTTTTAGTCGGGTCCGGATACATGGCTTTCAATCGCTGGTCAACCTGCTCCCAGATCGCATCAATTTCTTCATCTCTTTGCTTAGATTCGGCTTTAACCTTGTCTGTTTTAGCTGCTGCGTCCCGTTTATCCCACTCGGCATCCAGTTCCGCTTGGGTAATAATTCCTTTGTCCCGAAGGTTTATCAACACTTTATTGTTAATAGTTTCCTTCATCGCAACAAAGTATTTGGTGCTGTTTCGACTACCATCTTCCTCCACTGCCGGATCAACTCCCGCATCCAGTGAAGCAAGTATGGTTCTGGCGTACACTTTCTCAATTTCTTTGATGTGATCTTCTCCGGGCTTGTCCTCAAAATTGATCATCGTCTGCATCAAATCTCGTTTGAGTCCTTCGGGTAGCTTGTCCTGCTTCTCAAATAATGACTGTGCTATCCCCCACGCCTTGTCCAGATACTTGGATGCGTAATAATTGTTGAGAATAGAAGTAGCTGTTTTACGATCAATCGTTCCTCTTGCCGCTTTTTCTAAGTCGCCAAATGATTTTTGGTAGCCTAATTTCTGATCTTGAAACTCGTTGTAAATTCTGCCGTATGCCCAGTCTCTTTCATCTACTGAGTAGTAATTGCGTAACTCCTTAGCATGTCCCTCTGCCAAGAATCGCAGAAACTCTATCCCTCTACCCAGCTTTTCTTTCAGGTAAAAGTCTATTTTACGTGGACTCACATCAAACTCCTTGCCCATCGCTTTCGCCAGATCAGAAGTGTATTTAGTGTAGTCCAGGGAGTCCGACACATTGTTCTCCATGTAAGGAGGTGTAATAAAACTCATGTTCGGGAATGTCCTGCGGTTACTTACTACCTCCACTTCTGCTTTTATAGCATGTGGAATGAAGCTGTACACCGCCTTGTCCGGCTGATTCCACTGT
>ERZ869925.121-NODE-121-length-47011-cov-16.504217_pt1 | contig 47011 bp, 80 predicted proteins | sample MGYA00579311_ERZ869925 | MGnify/ENA primary metagenome ERZ869925 (study PRJEB32216, sample SAMN09231817) | wastewater metagenome | place: USA: Maryland | collected 2016-07-30 | study: EMG produced TPA metagenomics assembly of the PRJNA472060 data set (Reclaimed...
CTCGCGTTCCGCCGGTCGCAGAACCAGCCCGAGGCCGGTGCCGCGAAGGCCGCGTACGAAGCCGAGATCGAAGTGATGAAGCAGCGCACCCCGACCCGGGCGCAGACCCACGGCGGCGGCCAGGACCGGCCCATGCCGAAGGCAGACGCGAAGCCGTGAAGCTCGTCGAGATCCGCCGGCGCGTCAACCAGCGGTCCGGGCTCGCGCTCGGCAACGGCGCGGTCGACGCGCTCATCAACGAGGCCCTCGCACAGATCTCCGACGAGGACGACTGGCCCTGGTTGAAGATCGCGGTCACCGGCACCTGGGAGACCGACGCGACGACGCTCGCCGTGCCCGACACGATGAAGGCCGTCCGGTACCTCGACGTCGCCGGCACGATCTACCGGCCGCAGGAATCCGACCAGACCGCGGCGTACCGCACCGACGGCGACCGCGCGATCGGGTTCTCCGTCGAAGCCGGCACGATCACCCCGACCCCGACGCCGGCGAACGCCGCCGCGTACACGCTGCACGGCGTCGCGCTCGAGAAGATCCTCGACGGCGACGCCGAAGAGCCCCGCATCCCCGACACATGGATCGGCTGTGTCGTGTCCCTCGCGATCTCGATGGCGCATGACCGACCGGAAGGCAACGACAAGGCCGGCGCCCGCGCCCAGGCCCGCTACGACTCGCAGCTTCACCGGATGCGCCGCAGCGTCCGCAACCCGACCCGTGGGGCCCGGGTGCCTCGCGGGCGCAGCGACGTGATCTGATGGCCGACCCGATCAACCGGAAGTGGGTCGAGTTCACCGACTGGTCCGACGGCGAGTACGGCACCAAGCCCGCGCACCTCGCGTCGGAGCAGTCGTTCACCGGGTCGAACGTGGTGCGCTACGAGTCCGGGCTCCTCGGGCCACGCGCCGGGCTCCACAAGCACACGATCACCGACAACGTCTCCGGTGAACTGTGGGGCCTGTTCTACATCGGGGTCGCGACCGACGGCGCGCTCGCGGTCATCATCGGCGACACCGTGTACCTCACCGACAACGACACGGACTTCACGCTTACGCCGATCGACACGCTCGGCGCCGAACCGACGATCCCCGTGACGTTCACGATGTACGACCCGAACGCGCAGGTGTATCTCACCAACCTGAACGACGCCACGTACGTCCTGTCGGTCGACGCGCAAACCCTCACGCAGATCCTCGACAAGGGCGGCATCACCTGCTTCCTGTGGAAGGACCGCCTGTACGTCACCGGGGTCCGCGACGAAGCACCGCCCGCCGGGCCGTGGACCGTGTTCTACTCGGACGCCGCGGACTTCGAGACGTTCACCGGCCTGTTCTTCTCGCTCGGCTACCACTGGGACGGGTACGCGTTCGCGGCGCTCGGCAACAACCTCTTCGTCGGCAGCCGCAGCGAAGGATGGTGGGCGCTCACCGGTGGATCCCCCGACACCGGCACTCTCCGGCTCCTCCACCCGGCCGACGCCCCCCACAAGCAGCAGTGCGTCGTCACCGAGAACGGCACCACATGGTTCTGGCGCGAAGGCTACGACGGCGAGAGCGGCATCGACCTCGAGGCCGGTACCGCGAAGCTCGGCGCCACCAACGGGTCGGTGTGGGAGATGGACGAATGGGGCCACCTCGAACTCGACGGGGAACGCTTCGGTCTGTTCTCGGGTAGGCGCCGCCACGTCGTGTTCGTGTCGTCCACCGACAAGGGCCTGATCCGTTCGTACGGTGCCTGGTCCCACCATGATTTCGATGTCGACCTGAACGGCCACGTCTGCGACACGAACACCTCAGACCGGGTTGTGCTCGGCGGTGGCGAAGGCGACGTCGAACACGATTTCTACTCCCTCGACCTGTCCCTCAACCGGCCCGCGTTCATCGGCGACGGCCGCGCCGACTGCGGCGACGACTCCGACACTGCGCTCGACGCGCACATGGCGACGAAGCTGTGGCTGCACCCGGCCGGCGACGAGGTAGCGGTCCGCCGCGTCGTCGTCGAGTTCGTGCGCTGGGACACCGGTTCCCTCGACGGTGACGCCGATCCCGAGACGAACCACATGGACATCAAGGTCGGCACGGTGGGCCGCAACGGGAACCCCGGCATCGACTACGAGACGATCGTGTGGGACGGCGACCCCGCGGAAGCGACCGCGGCGGGCGCGGCCGGGATCGAAGATCGGGTCGTCAAGAACTTCGGGACCTACGGGTTCGGTGGCGGGTTCATCGTGAAGATCGAGAACATGCGCGGCGTCGCGATCCGCCGGATCCTCGTCGAGTACATGGACAACGCCCCCCGTATCGACGCCGCATGACCGTCTCGATCACCGACTACATGATCCTGCCGTCGTCGGCGAGTGGTGGGACCGGATCCGCGGACGCGACGCTCACCTATGAGAAGGACGACGTCATCGTCTCGCTCGCGTGTGTGAAGCGCCCGTACTCGAACGCGATCTTCTGCCCGTCGACGTCGATCATCGGCGACTTCACCGTCGGCTCCGATCCGGTCGTCGCGTCGGCGTCGTCGCCGATGACCGTGGCGGACACGGCGGTCTTCACGTTCACGCACATCGAAGCCGACGCCCAGTGGATCCTCATCGCGTTCGTGCTCCACTCCGACATCGTCAACAAGCATCCGACGCTCAGCATCCTCGGTGAGACCGTCGCCCCGTTCCACGACGACACCTCCGACATCGTCGAGATGACCACCGGCCTCCAATACCTGTTCATGTTCGGCGGGCTCGCGTCCGTCGGATCGTGGTCCGTCGACATCGAATCGTCGCCCTCCCAAGAAGTCACCGCGCCCTACTACCTCGACTACCAGGAAGACGTCGTCAACCCCCTCGACGTCATGGACTACGACCACCTCGCCACGTTCCTCGCGCTCGAGGACGCCAACGTGTCGACCGACGGCGGCGACTACATCCGGGTCTGGTCGGGGGTCTTCACCGAACGCGTCCACACCTACCGGATCCGGCTCGGCGAACAGTTCTTCCCGCTCCCCGACCCGCCCGGCACGACCACCGAGCACTTCGAGTACACGTACCGGTGGCCGCAGATCTACGACCAGCTCACCGGCGCCGACCCCGCCGCCGGCCTCGACCTTCTCGAGCAACGCGACCAGCAGCTCGAGAACTTCCTGCGCATCAAACCGGTGTGCGGCTACGGCGTGTTCGAGTACTCGGACCGGTGGGCCGACATGTGGGACCCGAACGACCTCGTCGCGACCGCGGGCCGCTTGGACCGCCACGACCTCGAGTACGAGTCGATCACCGGCAACGTCGAGCACGCGGTCCCCGAGACCCCGTGCCTGTTCGAGTACCCGACGCGGTGGCCGCAGATCATGGAATCGTTCATGTCTGACCGGGACGGGACGATCGCTGTGCTCGACCAGCGCGACGTCGAGCTCGAAGAGCGGCTCTCGGCTTGTCGCTGTGTGGACGGCGGCGGCACGTAGACTCAGGATCGACCCGGAGGGAACCGACATGGCAATCCAAGACTCGTTCGCAGACGCAGTGACCCGGGCGCAGCAGGAGCTCCCGCCGTTGTTCCAGCAGCCTCCTGCGACGGCGATCCCGCCGCAACAGCCGGCCGGGCCACAGATCGGGTTCGGGCAGCCACCCGTGTCCGGTCCTGGTTCGCCCGCCGAGGCGCTCGGAGGGGCGATCACCGCAGCGCCGGCGCCGACCGTGCACATCAACGTCGGGGCGCCGTCCGCCGGTGACCCGTACGCAGGGCAGACAGGTGGGCCGCCGCCGGCGCCCCCGACGGATCCGCTCAATCCGCTGGCGAACCAGCTCGGCATGGTCGACCCGGCCGCGAACAACGACGCCCGCCTCGGACAGATGAACGACCAGGAGATGAAGCGCCGCGAGTTCGCCGCGTCGCTCTCCCCGGAGGTGTCGCAGGCGTTCGCCGCGTTCATGAACGGGATCGCCGAACAGGAGTCGCTCAAGAAGATGGCCGCGACCCCGCAGAGCATGTTCGGAGGCTGACCCGTGGCCGACGCCAACCAGGACCCCACCTATCTCGCCTACCTGCGGGCCCTCGGGTTCGACTCCGCGAACGCGCAGACCGACGCCAGCCTCGCGACCGAGAAGGCGCAGGCCATGCACGACGTCCAACTGCCCGAGATCGACTACCAGGGTGAGGTGGCCCGACGGAACATCAACACCGCGGCCGAGGACCGCGGCATGTTCCGTTCGTCCGGCGCGCTGCAGGATCTCGCCGACCAGCGGCACCAGCAGGGCTACCAGACTGGGATGCTCGAGCTGGGGCTCGGCACGTCGGTCGGGGACATCCAGCAGAAGCTCGCGGCGCAGCTCGCGGCGAACCAGACGAAGCTCGGTGACCAGGAGTTGCTGGGGTTCGGCCGCCAGTACCTCGAAGAGGGCCTCGACCCGTACAAGCGTGGGAAGGTCGGCTGATGGCGGACCCGAAGAAGATGGCGGCGCTCGCCCAACTCGCGCAGACCGGGAAGCACGGCGACGTGTTCGGGCAGGCGCAAGGGAACCTCGCGGCGTCGCGTGGGGCGGCGATGTCGGGCATGGCCGCTGACGCTGATCTGCACCAGGCGCCGACACAGGTGAACGGTGCGTCCCCGTTGGCGTCGTATCAGGCGACGGCGGCGACCCCGTACGACAACTTCGCGGGAGCGTTGACCCGTGACCAGTCGGCGTACGGCGCGGCCCGCCAGTCGCAGGCGTCCGCGGTGGATCAGTACCTGGCGCAGGTCGCGAACGCGCGCGCGGCGACGATCGCCGAAGCGGACCGGGCGATCTCGCAGGCCCAGTCGCGGGCGACGGCCACGTCGGGTGGCGGGAAGAACCCGCTCACCGACGCCGACACGAAGAACCTGGCGACCGGCGGCGGGCTCGACCGCCAGCAGGCCGCCGAGCAGATCCAGACGAACCGGGAGGGCTCGACGAAGGTGGGGATCACCCCGTCGACGGGGCAGACCGACGAGACCGGCCAGTACTACAACGACCCGGACAAGAAGCCCACGACGCCCGGCGAGTGGCTGTGGGATCCGACGTCGAACACCTGGGTCAACATCTCCGGGGTGGACTCGAACCCGGCGCCGGCGCCGAGCACGGGCGGGGCGACCGAGGACGAACGCAAGCGCGCCCAAGCAGAGTACGACCGGCAGCATCCCCGGCCGGCGCCGGCGGACGGCGTGGGCGGCCAGATCGGGCAGGTCGTCGGCAACGATCTCGCGCGTGAGGAATGGGTGAAGCAGAACGCCGGCTCGGACCGTCTCGGCCAGGAGGCCGACATCCAGCGCCGGTACGCAGATCAGGTGGCGCAGGCGGCGCAGGACGCACAGCAGACCCGACTGCAGGAGCAGTTGTTCATGCTGCCCGCGTACACGCGTGACGCGGCGATGGACATGAACCTGCACCCCGAGTTCGGGAACGCCGGCCAGGAGGCGTACTACAAGGGCATGTTCCCTGACATGGATCCGGGGCAGCGCACGAAGGCGCAGGAGGAGTACAACGTCGCCACCACGGGCTCGAAAGACGAGGTCGACGCGGCGAAGAAGCAGAAGGAGATCGACGACCTGCTCGGTGTGCCCACCGGCAAGGAGACCCAGTCGCTCAAGCCTGAGCAGGCGGCCAAGGTGCTACGCGTCGACCCGGCTCGTGTCGATGCGATCACGAACGATCCGAAGTGGGGTGACTACGTCGCGAAGGCCGAGTACCTCATCAAGCCCCCGAAGGACCAGATCACCGGGCTCCCCGCGACGAACCCGGCTACGGGTCAGCCGTACCCGCAGATCTTCACCGCCAACGACTTCGCGAGGTACCTCACCGACGTCGTGAAGGCCCCACCGGAAGCGGTGCAGCTCCTCGTCACCATGTACCGGCCTGAGCTCAAGGGCTGACCGTGGCCGACCAGACCCCCGACGAGGCCGCCGCCGAATGGCAGCGGATCCTCGACGCCCGCGACGCCGCCGGGCCTGACCCGCGTGCGCAGGAGACCGGGCTCTGGCACGAGCTGGGCAACGTCAAGAACATGGCGACCCCTTCCGGGCTGTGGGGGCTCGGCGTCGACGCAGCGGACACCGTCGCGAACATGTGGCGGCTCGGCAACACCGCCGCCGCTGTCGGTGTCGGGTCGGCGATGGGCAAGTCGAAGGAGCAGGTCGCCGACGAGCTCGACAACGGGGTCGGGGCGCTGTTCGCGATGCCGCACGAGTTGAAGGACGGGATCGAAGCGGACCCTGACGCGCAGGAGGGGCTCGGCAAGGTGATCCCGGGGATCGGGACCCTGTCCGCGGTGACCGAAGCGAAGCTCCCGTTGCTGCACTCGTTCGGGGCGTCGATCAACCGCACCGCCGGCGACATCCCCGATCTCCCACAGATCGCCGCCGGGCGCGCCCTGTTCTCGCGGTCGATGGATCCGCTCACGACGGACAACCGGTTCGTCCAGGCGTACGAGCACGGCGAGCTGGCCCCGAAGATCATCGAGGACCTCGCGAACACGACGATGGTCGCCGGCGCCGGATCGAAGGCCATCACCGGGTCGGTGGGTCGGGCCACAGCGGAGGCTGAGGCGGCACAGGTTGCTGTCTCGTCTGCGGAGAACGCGGCGAAGACCGCTGCCACGAACGCTGCAGCGAAAGGCGCTGGTCAGGCCGTCGCGGAGGGCGTGCCGGCGGAGTACGCGGCGAACCTCGGGGCGAAGCTGTGGCAGGAGTCGATGGCCGAGTCGTTGGCGCAGCCGGCGTTCACCGATCTGCAGGCCGCGGCGGAGAAGGCCGCGGCGAAGGCAGGCCGCTGGGAGGGCGCGCAGTCGGCTCTGGACAAGACGGCGCACCTCACGGGGCGGGGTGCGATGGTCCCCGCGAAGATGTGGACGGCGCCCGGCATCATCGGCGACACCGCGGGCGGCCGGTTCGGGTTGTTCGCGCGGGAGGCGATGCCGGCGGTCGAGCAGGGTGAGCGGGCCGGGCTACTGACGAACACGCAGGCGGGCCGGGCGATCCCGTTCGGCCGGGAGGGCACCAGGGTCGGGTTCGCGACGTACCTGAAGGAGCGTGGTCTCGCCGATCTCGGGCAGACCGAGCGGGGCGCCGCGCTGTACGACTGGGCCCGCGAGCACGTGGCCGATCCCTACCGTCGCCGCGTGGTGCAGTCCGCCCTGGGAACGGCGATCCACGAGGGCATGCAGGAGGGCCCGACCGGGGAACGGGCCCGGGTAGCGAAGACCGCATTCTCTGCGCAGCGCACCGCGAACACTGCTGGCAAGCTGCTCGGGGTCGACGGCGACGTCGTGGGCCGGGCGTTGACGATGACCGACGCCGAGGTGCCCCACGCCGTCGCGAATGCTCTGGACGAGATGGCCGCCGGCATCGATTCCACCGGCGGAGACGCGGCCACGGTCCGCCAGGCGCTCATCGAGCGCATGTTCCCCGACGCCGCCGACCAGGCCGCATTCGAGCTCGCCGACAAGGTCCGCACCGGTGAGGTGCAGGGCCGGCCCCTTGAGCTGTTCGAAGCGGCACGAGCGAAGTTCAACGAGGCCCGTGACGTCCGTCAGGAGAACTACCTCACCGGCACGGGCGAGTCGCGGGTGCCGACCGAGGAGACGCTGCGGGTGCGCCGCGAGGAGCAGATGGGCCCCGCTGTCCCGATGCCGTCCGTCGTGGAGCGCGCGGTGCGGCCGTTCGAGGGGGACATCGAGGCGCAGGCCCGGCGCATCCCGGGATTCGAGTCGAGGGCGGAGCGGGCGCGCGCGGCGGTGCCGGAACGTCCGCTGTGGGAGGCGACCCCACGCGAGTTCGCCCCGTACGATGCGGCCCAGAGTCGTGCTGCCCGTGCGGGGCGTCAACTCACCGAGACCGAGCGCCGGCTCGCCGCCGAGCAGCAGCGGCTCGAGGGCTACCAGGACCGGGCCGGGCGCGAGGCTGTTGGCGTGGACGACCGCACCGGCATGCTGCACCCGGGCGCCGGCGCCGAAGCCGATCTCGGTGGCACCCCGTACGTCCCCCCGAAGTCGCGGAAGGAAGCCCGGGTCCGTCAGGACGCTGTGCGCGAGCATGTGCAGCCGGCGATCGACGCCGAGATCGAGAGGACGTGGGCTGCGATCGAGGGGTTCGGTGACCAGCCGTCCCTCCCGCCTGATTGGCGTATCGACAAGCGCGGCGTCCCCCATCATGACGTGAAGCCGCCACACCCGTCGACGTTCGAGGGCAAGGATTTCGCACTCAAGAAGGCGATGTGGGACGACGTCTACCGCGAGTACTCCGACGAGCAACTGCGGCCGATGATGCGGGGCCTCGAGCCGGGCAACATCACTCCCGAGTCCTTGCAGACCGCCCGCAACAATCTGCACGGCGTCAACGCGATGGACCCCAACGGCATCGACGCACCGCAGGCCGCTCTCGAGTGGATGAAGTTGCAGATGAAGGCGAAGGAGCTCGCTTCGCACGGCAAGGGCCATGCGTACGCCGCTCCGATCTCCGACGAGCTCGCTCAGTCGTTGGCGGAACAGACTGGGCTTCGTCCTGACGTGATCCAGCGGGCGTTCGCCGGGAAGTCGGCGGAGAAGGTGTCGGCGTTCATCGAGGCGGAACGGGCTGCGCACAACGCGCTGCCCCCCGAGGTCGAGGACCGGCTGGTCCGCTCGGCCCGCGACTTCGACACTTCGGAGGGCCGGCCGCCGTGGCAGCAGACCCGCTCCGAGTTCGTCGACAACATGCGACAGGCCAACGCCGCGGCCGACGCCGGCGCGTTCGACGACATCAACCGGCTCGACCCGTTCGCCGCGCTCGAGCTCACCCCCGAGCAGGTGCACGCCCGGTGGCGGCAGTACGCGTCGGAGACGGGCCGGCCGGTGCTTGACGAGGTCGAGGTGCGGGGCACACCGAACGACGTCACCGCGGACCGGGCGGCGGCGGACATCTTCGAGACGGCGTTCGAGGAGTGGAAGTTCGACCAGGAGCAGCTCGCGGCGAACCCGAACCTGCCGCGCGACCAGTTGTCGATCAACATTCCGGGGTCGATGACACCGGCGATGAAGTCGGCGTACCGGAAGCTGCAGCGCGAGGCCGATATCCGTGGCATCGAAGCGACGATCGCGGAGGCCGGCCAGCAGATCCTCGACCGCCGTGACGCGCTCGCTGAGAAGTACGGGCAGCGCGGCGAACGCGCCGGTGTGAGCCGTGGCCGGCTTGAGACCAGGGCGAAGACCGCTGAGTCGGACTTGGCGCGCGAGCAGAAGCGGCTCTCCAAGGCGGAGACCGCGCGCGACGAGGCGCGCCGTGCCGCGGAGATGTCCCCGAAGGCGGTCCCGGCCCGGTTCGCGGAGGGCATGCGGACCCGCACCGCGGCGGAGCGGGCGTTCCGTGAGGTCGCGGCGCAGCACCCGGAGCACGAGGCGCTGCTCACGTCACTCGCTGACGACCTGGCGAAGAACGACGCGTTCACGATCGGCGAGCACATGGACAACCCGAGGCAGATCATCTCGGGGGAGCTCAAGGAGTTCGAGCAGGGCTCGGGCCGGCGTCCGTTGCGGGGCACGAAGAAGACCGGTGCCGAGTACGGCAAGGAACGGCTCGAGCAGACCGGCACCGACTACTCGCTGAAGGGGCAGGCCCGACGCGAGGCCGCGCGCGCCGCCGAGTCGGCACGCAACGAAGCGGCCCGCGGGATCGAGCGCGACTTCGCGACGACCCCGGCGAAGCTCGGGATCACCGGCACCCCGGAGGAGATCGCGGCGCAGATGAAGGAGGCCGGCTACCAGCGGTGGTCGGCGGAAGGCGCGGCGGCGAAGCGTCAGGGGTCAGCGAACCCGTACGACGTGCAGCAGGTCGCGGAGGAGGCGACGTACCTGCCGAAGCACCTGTTCGCGCACGCCGAGAACATGCTGAACCGGGCGTCGTCGGAGATGCAGTTCATCGAGAAGTACTACGACCGGGCGTTCATGGGCCGGGTCAAGATGTGGCAGCTCGGTCTCTCCCCGAAGTGGCTGGTCGGCAACGTGTTCGGCAACGCGATGATGGCGATGGTCGGTGGTGGTGTGAAGCCGTCGGACTACTACCGGGGTATCCAGCAGGCCCGCCGGCTCTTCGCTGAGCAGGCACCGGAGGGTTGGCAGGAAGGCGGCCGGGCCGAACGGATGTGGGCCGGGCACAAGCAGCGGCTCTTCGACCAGGGCGAGGAGCTCCGCGGCCGTGGCCTCGTGATCCCCGAGGAGTTGAAGCGCGGGTTCAACGAACGCGAAACCGAGTTCCTCCGCCCGGACGCGCTCGAGAAGGTGAACCCGGTGCGCCGGTTGGCGGCGAAGGGCTACGCGGCGAACGAGTACACCGACAACGTGTCCCGCGCCGCGTTGTATCTCGCGAAGCTCGAACCGCGGCGTGCGCTCCTCGAGCAGATGGACCGCGGGGGCCCGGAGGCGATCGTCGCCGCGCGGAAGCTCGCGAACACCGCGGACGGGAAGCAGGCGCTCGCCGAAGCGTTGAAGGCCGCCGGGGACTTCTCGAAGATGACCCCGTTCGAACGCGAAGTCGTGCGCCGCGCCGTCCCGTTCTACGCGTGGTACCGGCACATCACGCGGCTGACGTTCGGGCTCCCGATCTACTCGCCGACCCGCACCGTCTGGATGCTCCACCTCGGCGACGTGTTCGGCGGCGGCGAAGGCCCCCGCACCGTCGGCGCCGGCACCAAGTCCCAGGAGGAGCTCCCCCCGTTCCTGCAGGGCGCGGTGCACGCGGGCCCCGGGCTCGAGATCGGGATCGGCGGCATGAACCCGTTCAACCAGGGCGCCGACTCCCCGGTCCTGTCCCCGGAGGGGGCGATGTCGTCGCTGACGCCGGCGATCCGCTGGCCCGTCGCCATGTTCCTCGGGAAGGACATGAGCAAGGGGCTGCGTGATCTGACCCGGCCGCCGGGTGAGGTCGAGACCGACGAGTACGGGCGCCCGAAAATCACACCGCTGTTCAACCCGGTCGACCCGACGACGTACAGCCAGACCGCGACGTTCCTCGGCAAGCAGTTCCCCGCCGGCCGTGTCCTCGACAAGCTCGCCGGTGACCGGGGCGCCAACTTCTTGCGCTACGACACCGGTGACCCGATGCTCAGCCACGGCCAGAAGATCGCGTCGTCGTCGCCTGGTGGGGTGAAGGGCGCGGCGATGCAACTGTTCGGTGTGCCGTACGCGCAGGACCCGGGGACCGACCAGTTCGAGAACACGCGCGACAAGCGCGAGGTCGCGTTGTGGCGGCAACGGCAGCGGTACCACGCCCAACTTGCAGCGACGCAGTAACCTCGTTGGGCATGGACATCATCACCGTCGGCGGCCGGCAGTGCGTGCACGGGTTCGACTGGTCGCAGTGGCAGCCCCCTCGAGAGCACGACGGCAAGAGCGTCGGTCTGATCAAGGTGTCGGAGGGCAACGGGTGGCGTGACCCGTCGTTCGCGTTGCACTGGGCGTCGCTGCACCTGGCGCCATGCAAAGGCACCTACGACTTCGCCCGCCCCAACGGCCCCGACCCCTATCAGGACGGCCGCAGCGAGGCCGCCTACCAGATCGCGAACACGCCGAGCACCGCCGCGTTCATCGTCTGCGACCTCGAGGCCAGCTCCGTCGACGCTCACGGCACGACGCAGTTCACCCGGGGTTGGCTCGATCAGGTCGAGGCGTCCGGTCGCTGGCCGCGCCGCGAGCAGCGCGTCATGTACGTCGGCAAGTGGTTCACCTGGGAACACGCTCTCGACGTCTCCCGCCGCTGCGTGCTCATGATCCCGAGCTACACCGCCGGCTACACCCCGAACCCTGACCCGACCCGGATCCCGCTGCCCGCATGGTCGACCGACCTGTGGCCCGAAGGCTGGCACCTGTGGCAGTACACCTCGAGCGGCACCGAGGCCGGCGTTCACCCGTCTGATCGTTTCGTCGCGACGTTGCAGTGGTACCAGGCCGTCATGGGCCAGATCCTCACACCCCCCGAACCCTTCATCACACCGGAGAAGATCCACATGGCACAGCCCGTGTTCGAAACGCAGGCCGGCGGCCACTACTACGCCGCGGACGCCCCCGACGCCCCGAAGGGCATCGGGTGGCGCTGGATCGACGGTCCCGAGGAGGAGACCCGTCTCGCTCTGGTCGGCAAGGTCGAGCCTGCACGCGTCTGCAAGATCGGGGTAGGTGACGGGAAGCCGATCGGGCACCGTCTCGATCCCGATGCCATCGACGTGTACGACGAGGCGTGGAACAGCTACCCCGTTCTCAACGGCCCGGAGGCCCGTCCGTGAGCACCGATCTTCTCCAGCTCGCCGCCATCCCCATCGGCGTCGTCACCTCGCTCGCCGCGGCCGTCGCTGTCGTCGTGGCGTACATCAACAAGTCGCGGATCGAGCTGCTGCGCGCTGACAACGCCGAGCTCCGAGCGACGATCGAGTTCGTGCGCCACGAGCACGAGATCGAGAAGCAGAACGCGATCAAGGAGACCGCCGACCTCCGAGCGCAAGTGGACTTCTTGCGCGGGGAGGTGGTGCACAAGCTCGTCGAGTCTCTTCAAGAGGCGCTGGTCAGCGCGGCACGGGCGATGGCAGAGAGCGTTGATCGGCGAGACTCGGTGCGCACGGTCACCACGACACACACGGAACCGGAGGGGGTCTGATGTTCACGAGGGAATGGGCACGAGATGCAGCAGAGCGGGTGGCCGCCACGTTCGGTGAAGCGTTCGCAGCGTCCGCCGCGGTGGCGCTCGCGGCGGCGCCGAAAGCGGACCTGTCGACGTGGGAGTCGATCGGCTACTCCGCTGCGGTCGCCGGTCTGGCCGCCGCCGCGTCGACGGTGAAGTCGGTCCTGGCCGTGTTCCGCACGTCGGCGACGACGCCGGCCGGGCTGGTCGACATCGAGAAGTGACCGCGGTACGCTCTCGGTTGCGTGGTTCGTTGCCGGAGTGGACGAACGGTGATTGCGCTAGAGCCTGACCGTGCCCGCGCTGGGGCGATACGGAAGGGCCCGATGGGTTCGAATCCCTCACGGTCCTCGCGCAGAGCAGGGTGGAGCAGTCTGGCAGCTCGTCTGGCTCATAACCAGAAGGTCGAGGGTTCGAATCCCTCCCCTGCCACCTCAAGCCGACCGGGGCGAATACCGGTACAACGAGAAAGCGAAGAGCCCCACCCCAACAGACGAGGGTGGGGCTCTTCTATTCCACGGCTGCGGGCACCTTCCCGGGGGTCGAGCCCGAGCTGAACGATGGCTCCCCGGCGAGGAGGGCAGATCGCAGGTGCCGTCTTCGGCTAGGAACCGAGCGTGCCGTGGCGTCCTACCAGTTGCGCGCGATGCCGGCCTTGGCCCACATCGAGCACTCCTGCAGCTTGCCGAACATCTCGGCCTTCTCGTTCGACTCGGGCACGAGCTCATTGAGCGCGTTCGCGGTCTCGATCATCAGGTCGGTGATCGCGTCGAGCTTCTTGCCGGCGGCGTCGGAGGTGGGCGGGTGGTTCGTGAAGAGGTGGTGGATGGTCTGTGGGGTGAGCATCAGTTCTGGACTCCTTCGGGGAAGAGGATGCCGGTGACCCGGCCTTGCATCTCGTTCGTGCGGTCAGGGTCCAACACCATGACCGCGCCGACCGGGACCTTGTCGTCGACGACGAACACGACTCCGATGTTCGCGGCGATCAGCGAGTGGAACAGCGCCAGGATCACACCGTCGACAGGGGTGGCGGAGTGCGACGCGAGGAACCGGATCACGGGTCCGGCATGTGGGTTTCGAGGAACTGGATGATCTCGAGCGCCTCGGCCCGGGTGATGGGGCCCGACTCGGCTTCCCAGCCGGCGCCGTTCGCCCATAGGCGCCCGTCCTGCAGGAAGAGGTCGAACGCTTCGGTCCGTACGAGCGGCGACGGTGGGCCGTACGGCGGTTCGTAGGTGACGCCGGACATGGCGTCGAAGACGATCGGTCGGTTGAGGTCAGCGACCATTGCTTCGCGCATGTCCTCGAGCGCGGCGCCGAGCGCCCGGTGGAACGGGTTGCCCATCAGGGGTAGCCGGCTTCGACCATCATCCGGTACGCGTCATCGAGGCGCGACGGGTCGTCGGATGCCTGCTCGAGCGCCAGCAGGATCGCGGTGATCCGTTCGTCGGTGTCGGGCTTCGCGTAGAAGAAGTTGACGTCGGCGTCGGTCTTCATGGTGACGATGATCTCGTGGTCGTCGAGCATCCGACCGAACGGGCCCCGCTCGCCCCGGGGGACGGTGTCGCGCCAGCCGGCACGTTTCCAGAGCTCGTGGGCGACGATTCCGGTGATCTCGAACAGGATCGCGTGCTTCATGTCGCCTCCGGTGGTGGGAAGTCGGGATGCTGGTTCTTGATGTGGCGCTCGAGGTTCGTGAAGTGCCGGTCGCAGGACGGGCACATGCCGTTCCCGATCCGCTTCTTGAGCTTCGTCGCGACGCCCTTGTGTGCGGCAGCGACGGCACGCTGATGGTCGGCATCGGCCCGCGCCCGGTCGGCGTTTGCTTGCGCTCGGATCGTGCGGCGCTGCTCGGCCTCGAGCTGGTCCCGCAACTTCTCGGCCTCGTTCTTGCCGAGGTACGCGCGCCCGTGACCGTTGGGGCAGTACCACGTCCTGTGGTCTTTGCGTCGGGCTGCGATGTAGTTGTCAGACATCGCGAATGACACACCGCATTCGCCGCACTCGATCACGGTGTAGATCAACGTCTCGTGGATGGTGGTCATCAGAACGGCTCCTCGTAGTTGGGGCACAGCCGCTCGTAGCAGGGGGTGCCGTGGCCGCACTCCGCCGGCGGCGTCGCGGTGGGCTTCTTGACGTGGGGGAGACGGGCTGTGGTGTACCCGCGCTGCCGCGAGAAGTGGTCGTACCCTGGGCCCACGATCCCGGTCCGCTCCAGCTCTTCGAGCAGCCGCATGTACTGGTCGTGGTCGACGTGCTTCTCGAGGTACAGGTGGTAGTGGCCGGGCGTCGACGACGGCACGAGGCGGGCTTCGAAGTCGATGTCGAGCACCGGCCAGTGCGCCGCCGGGATCCGTTCCCCGTCGGGGCCGTGGTTCTCCCACGCGATCACCGACGTCACCACGTTCGCGTCGTCACGGTCGAAGTCAGCGGGCGCGCCGTCCGATTCGCTGTCGGCCTCGTCCATGATCTTTGGGTCAATGAACCCGAGTTCCCGGCCTGACGTCTCCGGGGACCACCAGTCCACCTTGGCGATCCGTTCAGCCTCGAGCGCGACCGTCAGCTCGTCGACCTTGGCTTCGGCTTCCATCTGCGTGAACTGGGCCTCCGAGAACCGGCGGCGCAGCGACCAGATCTCTTTGTGGTCCTCGCGGGCCTTCACCCGCTTCGCTGCGAGGTCCCGCTCGAGCCGGTCGATCCGCTCATGCAGCGCCGCCTCGGTCCGTTCGGCCTTCGTGCGCTTCGCTTTCCCGATCATCGCTTCACCACCACCGGTGAGGTGCGCCCGTGGAAGTTCCGGTACTGCGGGCCCCGGCCGTCCATCGGGTCCAGCATCAACGACGACTGCCCGCCCCGCTCCATGACCTGGAGCACCATCCACCACGGCTCCTCGCCGCCACCGAGCACGTACATGCCGTTCGTGACGTTCCCGAGCAACTCGATCGTCGCCTCGTTCTCGTCGTCCTTCTCCAACTCCTCCGCGGCACGGAACCACTCGATGCCCCGCCGGCGCATCTCGTAGCGGACCTGACGGACCGTCGCCTTCTTCTCGAGGGCCTTGAACCCCTCGGACATGGCGTACGCGTTCACGACCTGATCGGCGGACTCCTCGTCGCCGGCCATCAGAACGGGTCCTCGATGTTCTCGAGGTACCAGGCGATCGTCTGCTCGACGTGCTCCGCGGTCATGGACTTCTTCGCGGTCGGCACGCTGTTCGCGTACGCCCACTTCACGAACTCTTTGGCGAGGCCCGTGTTGTTCGCCATCAGATCGTGCAGCACCGCGTACCGCTCCGGGTCCGGGGGCACGTCACCCGAGAGCGCCGACTCGTACCCCTCGATGTCGACGACTTCGGCGTCGGCCGGCCCGTTGCCGTCAGGTGGTGGTTCCTGCGGGTCGGGCGCGACCGACGCCTGCTCACGCGCCGCAGCGTCGGCTTCGACCTGGGCGGCCATCGCGGTGATCGGATCATCCGGGTCGAGCTCGACCGTCGCGGCGGCGGCTTCCATCGCCGCGAGCTGCGCTTCGTACGAGCCGGGGGCGTCGACGCTGTTCGCCGAATGCCCCTCACCCGACTCCCACTTCTGCTCGGGCTCCGGTCCATCGGGTGCGAGGATCTCCTGCACCTTCTCGACCATCTCCGGGGTGAGGGTGGGCTCGGGCTGCGAAGCGTGCGGGTTCTCGGTGATGACGCCGTCCTCGTCGACGTTGTCCGGCACTACCCGCGGGCCCTCGTGCATCTCCACGCCGGCCCGGAGCACCTCGAGCACCGTCTCCGCCCGATCCGGGTCCGCCAGCGCGATCCGGTGCACCAACGCGATCACCTCGACGAAGTCGCCACGACGGATCGCTTCGGCGATCTCGGTCTCGTACTGGCCGATCACGATGTCGGCACGCGACATCCCCTCGAGCGGGACATGGCCCTTCTCCTCGAGCGCCTGGTCGACGATGCGGGCCGCGGTCAACGGGTCGACCAGCCACGCCCCGTCCTCGTGCAGCGACGCGACCTGCCGGCGAATCATGATGCCGTGCTTGTCGACCGGGTGCTGCACATCCTCGACGATGTACCGGCACAGGATGTAGCCCTCGGTGCCGTGGTGGAGCGTGTCGGCCACGGTCTGCTCGAACGCCTTGAGCTTGATGGTCTGCGCGATCGGTTCGCGCCCTTCGAACATCGGGATCTGGTTCATGCTGGGGTGTCTCCTTCGACCATGTTGCGGATGTAGTCGTACGCGGCTTTCGCGTCCTCGACCTTGTCGAGCTGGGTGGCCTCACCGAACGCGTCGAACCACCACGCGTACCAGGCCGTCGTCTGGTCACCGTCGAGCTGTTCCTCGTACTGGGTGATCCCCGCGAGGTACTGCTCGATCGACGCATCAACCGTGTCCTGCGCCGGTTCGCCGTGAAGGTGCTCAGTCAGCCGCCGGCGCTTCTCCTCGAGCTTCCCTGTGGCCTCGAGCCTGTGCTCGGCGAGGAGCGGGGTGATCGTGCGCAGATCCATGCCTGCGATCTGCTCGGGGGTCGGGGTGCCCGCCGCCTCTGCCGGCGGCGGGACCGGAACGGCAGGGGGGGCGGCGGCGGGCGCCGACCCAGGAGCGGGCGGCTGCGACTCCGCGGGCTCGACCGGGTCGGGGGTGTGGGCGACGATGATCGCGTTCACGTCACGCATCGCCTCATCGAGCTTCGCCGCGGGGAGCTTCTTCGGGTCACCCCACTTCGAGGCGTACTGCTTCTTCGCTGAGTTGCGTTCGCTGTTCGGCAGCGCGTCGAACATGGCCTTGATCTTCTCGAACGTCGCATCGTCGATCGGCTCGAGGTCATCCGGCGTCGCGTCCTTGTCCGACGTGATCCGCCCCTCGGTCTCCGCTTTCGCCGTCTCGAGGTTGAACCCCCGCTTCTTGAGCTCGGCGAGGATGGCGGGGACCGACTTGTCGTTGGCGCGGGGCTTGCCGTTCCCACCGACTGCCACCGGCGCCCAGATGTCGCCGGGGAGGTCGTACACGTTGCGGCCGACACCCCACTGGATGCACGCGGCGCGCTTGAAGCTGTCCGACACGATGCCCTTCTGGCTCTCGAACCCGGTGGGGGAACCGACGTCGGTCTTGCGGATCCACTCATCCGTTCGAGTGCCGGTCGGTTCGCCGGCGGTGCGAGCCGGCACGCGGATCTCGACGTGGCAGAACATGGCGTTCTTCCCGTCGACCGTCGCAGGTTCGAACAGGGCCCGCCAGTTCCACGGGCCGACCCACTGGTCGAGGAGGTCGGCGACGGTGCGGCTGTCGATGTAGGGCACGAACCGGGCCCGTGCGCTGTCCTTGTCGCCGGCGTGCGGGCCGTCGATGCGCCAGACGACGTCTTCGATCGGTACTTCGGGCGCCCGCGATGCCGGGGCGTAGTCGCTCATGGTGGCAGTCCTCCTGGTAGACGGTGCCGCTACTGTACGACCATTGATGGTCTGCTGTGAATCCCCTCGGCCGAGAAATGCAACCGCCCGCCGGGAGGTAGCCGGCGGGCGGGAGCTCTCCAACGGAAGGACTGCCAAGTTCAACCCAAGGAGCAGCCCCCATCATCTACGAAAGGCACCGGCATGGGCAAGACCCCCACGATGAGATGCGAATGGGACAACCGGAAGCTCCTCGGCCTGATCGACTGGCTCGAAGCGAACGACGGGGTCGTGGTCGGCATGTCGATCGCGGAGATCATCGCCGAGCTCCACTGGGGGCAGGGCCCGTTCCAGCGTGCCGTCGAAGCCGCGGAGGCGTACGGGATCATCCGCGTGGTCCGCTCGGGGATGCCCGGGTTCGGGCTCGGCCGGGTCCCGAACCAGTACCACCTCGTCATCGGCCGCGAGCAGTGGATCGCGACCGGCGCGGCGGTGGTCGCGGACTGGCGGCGCAACGGCACCGAGGTCCCGCGGCTACGGAAGCGGAAGATCGAACGCGAGGCCCGGAACACGGACATGCAGTCGGGGGCGCTCGGCTCGAAGACGGTCTACTCGACGATGTCGAAGCCACCGCCCGGGGGCGCCTGGCTTGAGGTGCGTGGTTAGCGGTCACCGATGCGGCGCAGTACCTCGGCCTTGTGGCTGGTCTTCCACTCGTGGTGAACGGGACATGTCGCTCGGCACCGCTCAGGGTCGAGGTACTCGATCGACCGCATCGCCCCGCCGACCAGTTCGTCGACTTCGATTTGACGTCGGTCGGGTAGCCACCCGCACCGGACTTCGGGGATGACGTCCTGGTACTCGCACCGCCCGCCTGAGCGAGCCAGAACAGCCGCCACGCATTCGTCGCGGGCGGTCTGCTCGGCAATCCGTCGTGGTGATCGTTGCGGGATCCGCTTCGTCCCGCGCTTCATCGGGCTTCGCTTCATGCTGAGATCTTCGCGCGGGGCCGGCATCGCTTCTTGCCGCATGACCGGGTGCGGCCGGCGCGGATGTCGTCGAGGGGGACGACGACGTACACGGTGTCGCACCAGCACGTCGCATGCTCGTAGCCGGGGTCAGGGGCGGTCAAGATCGGCATGTGGCAGTCCTTTGGATCGGAGGAGTCGAGCGCAGGGTCGACAGACGCGCGAGCCCTTGGGGTTGATGTAGGTGTTCTCGTCGTTCCACTCATGGCCGCGCTTGCAATGGGTCTCGGCGACAGCCGCTGCTCGCGAAGCTCGTCCGCGATCGACGTTGGTCTGATGATCCACTGGCGCGAGGTGCGCGGGGTTCACACAGCGTCGGTGGGGACAGGTCTTGCCGCCGGCGCATGTCCCGGCCTCGACGGCGCTCGTGTGGCATTCGTGGTCGATCTCATCGCCGGGAGGGATTGGGCCAACGAACGTCTCGTAGGACCAGCGGTGGGCGATGACGGTGCGGTCGGCGAAGAAGTACGCGTAGCCCTTCTCGTTGGTGAAGCGAGCCCAAAGCCAGCAGCCGGTCTCGGGGTCGACGGTATAGCTCGCGTGGAATCGGTCAACTAGGGTCATGTCCATCTGCTCCTCGTACCAGGGGTGGATCGGCACCCGGGACGGTGAGACGTCGCCGGGTGCTCTCTATCCTACGCTGCCGTGCTCGAGCGATTGCTGCATCGACTTCGACGTAGAGCAGCCAGCGGTCGTAGTTCGGTACGCCATCGAGCAGTCGAAGGCGGGTGTAGTGCGCGAGTCGGCGTGCGGCGAGCACGACCACCGCGTCCGACTCGTCTCGACACAAGGTGAGCAGGACCGCGCACGTGGCGTGCGTGTGGAGCACGGTCTCTTCGATCAGGGCTCGCTCGTCAACGGTCATGCGTGGATCCCGGCTGCTCGTTCGCATCGGAGATCGACCATCGGGCCGCGGTCTCCGCTCGTGTGCGCCACCGATCCTGGCGACGGCCACGCCGTCCATTGCACCGCGACTACGCGCCAGACGGTCGTGGCACCTGGCGGGCACACGATGTCGCCTACACGCGGAACCTGCGGGGACTCGAAGCTGTAGGTGACCCGCTCGTCGTCCTCGTCGTAGAGCGAGAGCCGAGCCAGTTGATTGCCGACCATCGTCATCGCTTGAAGTCTCCTGCGTTGGGGCACGTCGCCCAGTGCGACTGCCGGTGGACGTACGGCATCATCGGCTCCTGGTTGTGTACGATCGCCCGCCCGTCAGGACCGATCTCGACGTTTCCGTTCGGGTTCGGCTCGAGATCCAGGGGCATCGGTTTCCCGTTCGCCGCGGTCGTGACCCATTCGATCTCGGCCTGGCAGCCGTTGCACTTCGACGTGCGCCTCACTCGGGAGCCACCAGCATCTCGATCGTGTCCGCGGTCTGCTGCGCGATCGCGTACACCGGGGCGTACTCCTTGGCGAAGTCCTCGTAGCTCGTGTCGTGCTCGAGCCCACTGATCGTGGTCCGCACCTGCTTCCACTCCTGGTCGCCGACCCCGTCGTATTTCGGGTCGATGCACTCCACCGCGGACATCGGGATCACCCCCGTCACCGGCGAGTACCAACCAACCTGCATGCCAACCATCATCGTCGTCCTCCTGGCTCGGCTTCGCGTGCGGTCACATGCAACGACTGGACAAGCCGCACCTGCTCGCCCATCGCCTTCAACACCGTCTCCTGCGCCTCCAACGCCGCTGCGGCCCGGTCCCGGTTCTCCCCGAGGTCGGCGAGCGTGAACCCCGGCGTGATCTGATACGCGAACATCTCCCGGTCCCGGTCCTTCTGCGTCCGCCCCTTCGCTGACCGCGCGGCCTTCGCTTCCTGCCGCCGGTACTCCCACTTCAACTTCGCCGCCGTATCCCCGAGCGCGCGCAGCTCGTGGTGCGCCTCCTCGATCTCGTCGTGCAACGTCTGCATGCGCTCGGCGATCTCCTCCGACGACCACGGCCGCTCACTCATCGGTACTCCCTCCTCGGTCGCTTCTTCTTGTCACCCGCGATGTCCGTCCGCTTCTCCGCGATCCTCGACACCAAGAACCTGATCTTCCGCACGTTCTCGAGCCGCTCCTCCTTCGACAACTCCGGCTCCGGCAACCCACGATCACGCGCCTGCTCCGCCCGCGCCTGACCGAGCTCACCGTCCGGGCGAAGCAGAGCCCGCCGCAGGTTGTTCCAGTCCGCCGGCTTCGGGCACCGCGTCATCGTGTCCGCCAACCCCATCAAGATCGGCCCCGACAACTCGACGTCCGTCGTCCTGAGCGCCACGTCGTACCAGAGCTGCATCCCGAGCTGGGAGATCTGCACGTTCCAGTTCTCGGCGATCGCCCCAACGATCTGCGCGGCCTCGGTCTCGTTCATGTCGGCTCCTTCGTCTTCGACGCCAGCCACGCGGCGACGTCGTCAGCGTTCTTCGCGATCCCGTTCTTCGGCGCGGCGTTCACCTCAGCCCAGTGCGCCACGAGCGCGGTCGGTGTGAGCTTCTCGGCGCCCCACCGTCGCACGTAGTTCCCGGCGCGCCGCTCGATCTCCGTTGCGAGCTCGGCGTCGCTGCGACCGCGCGCGACCCGGCGCAGATCCTTCACGGCCTTCCCGTACGCGCCCCGCTTGCTGTCGGTGACGTCGGCGCTGTCGATCGAGCACGCGGCCATGAGCGCGTCCCACACGAGATCACGGGCCCGCGGTTTCTTCGGTTCGGGCTTCGACGCGATCGGGAGAACCTCCACCGGGAGCGCGTCGGCGACCGCCGGCGCAAGAGGTTCTGTCCTGTCCTTGTCTCTGTCCTGTCCTGTCTTGTCAGGCCGCGAAACGGCTCCGGTTTGTCCCGGTTCCGTCTCCGTAATAATGGCCCTTGACCTGGCCTTCTGCTCGGCTTGGCTGTCCCTTCGTGCCGACTCTTGGTTCTCTGCGAAGCGCGTCCAGATGACGTCCGTGGTGCGTCGCGAGCGTCTCCTCGAGACGTGCTTGAAGCGTGCGAGGTACGTCCACAGCTCGTCCAAGGTCCATTCCTCGTCGTGCTCGTTGCGCAGCCGGATCCCCACGAGCCCGAGCTGCGCCAGGCAGTCCGCCTCGGACCCGTAGCGGATCTGACCCTGCACCGGTGACCGCTTGCATGCGAGCTGGAACGCGACCCAGGCGACCATGCCGGGCGCGCCGAACTGCTCGAGGATGCCGTCGCCGAGGTCCGAGGTGATGAGGTCGACGTCCTGTCGGATCCACTGGCTCCGCCGCCGGTCGGTCATCGCCACCCTTCCCATATCTCCGTGGGCCAGACGTGCAGCGCGGTCGCGAGCCGGTCCGCTTCGAACCGGTCCAGCCCGCGGCCCTCCTTCATGCGACGGAACACGGTGCGCTCGGTCACCCCCAACGTCTCCGCGAGCACGTCACGGGGCACACCCCAATCCAGGGCGCACCGCAGGTCGTACCGTCCCCGTCTCACGCGGTCCGTCGCTTCCACTCCTCGACATACCGGCGGATCTGCCGGCTGCTGTACCCGATCAGCCGCGAGATCTCCCCCGGGGTCATCCCCCGCGCGTGAAGCTCCGCGATCAGGTGTTGGAGGTTGATGCCGGTCTCGGCGGCCTCGAGCGCCCGTTTCGCTTCACCGATCGCGGTGGCCTGCTCGATCAGGGTCGGCCGCTCGTTCGCGATCGTCGCGAGGGTCTTCTGGTACTTCTCCTCGAAGTACGAGGCGCGCACCTGGGCGCCGGCGTTGAGCTTCCGTTTCATCGCATCCCTTTCGGCAGAGCTTCGGCGTCGGGCCGATGCAACGTGAGCTTCATCGCGCCCTCGATGTGGTCGGCGATCTCCTCGAACGCATCGTCCTCGAGCCCGTTCGCTTTCGTCGGCTTCGGCATCTCGAGCACCGCGCGCAGCTTCGTCGTCGCCCACTTCTCCTCGGTCGTGCCCATGCACTCGAGCACCGTCCGCACCGCAGTCGCCGCGGCGGCCCACGCCTCGTGGTCGTCGGGGGTGTAGCCGCACCTCCCGATGATCTTCTCGACCAGGGGCATGACGACCTTGTTCGGGTCCACGAGCCACCGGTTCGCCGGTGACCGTTCGATCACCATGTCGGCGGCGGGCACCCACTTCGTGGTCATCCGCCCCGCGATCTCGTCTTCGATGTCGCGCTGGATCACCTGCAGGTACGCGACGACGCCGCGGGTCCCGTCGGGGTGGCCTTTGATCGCGGCGAGCGCGGCGGTGAGCGTGTCCATGTCGAGCTTGTCGAGCCTTTCGACGTGGTTCACCGCGGCGACCACGCGGGCGGCCTGGTCGAGCAGCACCTCGAGATAGTGCTCGGCGACCATGCGGTCCACGTCACCCATGTCGATGTCATCGGTCATTCGCATCCCCTTCGGAACGTGAGTAGTTCGGGATCCCACTGGTACCAACAGACCAGATCGGATGCCGGCATCTCATCCAGGTCGGGAACGAAACCCGTCGGCCGGTGACAGTGGGCGCACTGCCCACCGTCGACGGCCTTGTCGCACAAGTCGAACACGGCATTGAGCGGATCGAGCGCGCACCCGATCTTGTGTGCGGTGCCGCGCAGGTGTTCGTGGCCGTCAGCCAACAGAGCGGCGTTCGCCGCGGTCACCTCGTAGGTGGCAACGGCAATCCACACGACCGGTTGCTCGTCGTCGGACCACCGCAACTGGAACGAGCTCGCGCCGGTACGGCCGACCATGTCGAGCGCGGCCGTGAACCTGGGATCGTCGGTTGGGTTGTCGGTCATGTCGGCCGTCCTTTCGGGGAAAGGATGAACTTCGCGGTCTCGAGGTCCGACGGCCGCCACACGTACACCTCTTGGCCGGCGTTGCGGAGCTGGGCGAGCACGACGTCCTGTTCGTGGGTCGTCTCGCTGCCCTTGGCGTCGGTCTTCAACTCGACGTACATCACGCGTCGCTGCCGTTCGTTCCACAGGTGAAGATCGGGCCACCCGACGACGTTCGCCGCGGTCGTCCACTTGCGGCCCTTGCCGATCGACCGGCGCACATGAAGGTGATGCCACCCGTACGCCTGCGCGAGCGTGATGAGCATGGCCTGCCACTCGGCCTCGGTGATCTCGCTCATGGGTGCACATTCGCTTCGTCGAGAGCACGGGCGATGGTCTCTGCTGTGACCTGATCGACGATGTTCGACTGGAACCGCTGCCACACGTCGGAGCCATGCCGGTCCTTGTAGATCACCGCGAACGTCGTCGGTTTCGTGAGCACGTCCTCAAGCACGCCCCAGTCGGTCCTTCCGCTCATGACGCTGCACTCGGTGGGGTGGACACGCCGGCGTCGTTGATCCCCAACGGCACCCCGCCGACCCCGGGCGTGTCCGCAGGGAATAGTGGGCGGAGGAATCCGGGTAGGTGGTCGGGATGGAACTCGCCGGTGGTCTCGCCCCGATCGTTGTCGTCCTCGTCGTCCTGCTCATCGTCTGCGCGCTCGTCTGGCTGATCCGCAACCTCCGATGAAGGCTCGATGTAGAGGTACACGTTCGCGTCGGCGCCATCGTCGTCGAGCAGCGACCCGACGATGGCCGTGAACTGCGCGGCGATCCCACGGGACAGCAGCAGCAGATCCTCCTCGTCGATCCCGGTGGGCCTCACCGCGTCCTCGAGCGTGACGATCCCGCTGAGCGTCCACCCCTCCTCGACCAACTGCTGTTCAAGGTCGGACAGACGCGGGCCCTCGGTCTCCTCGTCTTCGGCGCCGACCATCTCGGCCAACTCCTCGAGCTCTTCGTCGGTGTGCCCGTCCCCGGGCGAGTAATCAGACATCGCTGTTCCTTTCGGTCAGTAGCCGAGCCGACGGAGGCGCATGTCCTCGTCGTACGCGGCGTCTTCTTCGTTGGCATCGACCCCGAGGTCCCGCTCGAGCCGGCGCACCCGGCGTTCTTCGTCGCGGCGCTGCTGGGCGATGCGGTCCAACGCGTCGCGCTGCGCCTGTTCTTCGGGGGTCATCGGTGAACCGCGACGACGGTGACGCAGCCCTCGTGGTCGCAGCAGACGTGCGTCGCGTACCCGTTGGCGATCAGGTCGGCGAGCTGCTCTTCGAACGGCCGCGGGTCGTCGACGGTCTGGCATGTGGTCTCGCGGAGCACGATCACAGGGTCGGGGGCAACGTCGGGGGCCATCGGCGGATCCGCGGTGACACCGTCGCACCGTCGGCCGTCGGGCCCGAAGTGCACGGTGATCGGGTCGTCGAGTAGTGCTTCGGCGAGCGCGTCGGCGTCGGTGAAGAACACGGTCGCCCACTGGTCGGGCCACGGGCACTGCTCGTTCGGGCAGCGGCGGAGAACCCCTCGGCGCGCGTACTGGTACCACTCGCCGCGCGGCGAGTCCTGGTTGGCCCACCACCGGAAGTCGATGCCGTCGATCGTCACGTCGGCGTACGTGTAGTCGGGGGCGAACTCGAGGTCGACCGTGTGGCCTTCGCGTGTCGCGCCGGCGCCGTCGAGGATGCTCTGGATGTCGGCGTGGATCGCGGCGAGCCACTGGCCGCGGCATCGGTGTTCGTAGTCGGCGTCGGCGATCGCGGTCTCGCTGCTTGCTTCCTGGGCGATGTTGACCAGGGCGTCGCGGAGTTTCATGGTGGCAGTCCTTCCTTCTTGTGTGGAGAGTCGGAGGTCACTGTGCCACGGAACGCTCCCGCGCGTCTACCACCAGAGCGGACAAATGTCGTAGGGACATGCGCCTACGAACCAAAGGGATGGTGACGCGGTCGGAGCCCGGTGAACCCGTGCGGTGAACCCGTGGCTCGAGCCCGTCGAGATCCCACGTCGCGGTCGCACCGGGGGTGAGCTGGCGGAGGGTCGGGTAGCCGGCGGCGATGCGCCGCGCCGCGGTCTCGACGGGCGTTGTCCAGCGCGTCGCGTGATCCCGCGACGCGGTCGGAGCGCGGTCGGAGCGCGCCACGGCCCCCGCACGGTGGCGGGGGCCGGTCGGTGGGCTCGAGCTCAGGAGCTCGAGCGGTCGAGTCGGAGGCGGGTGCCGGTGCGGGTGCGGGCCGGCAGGATGCCGCGGCGTTCGCATAGGGCGAGCTGGGCGGGCGAGGGTGCGTCGTAGGGCCTGCACGAGCACGGCCATGCGTCGTAACGGTCGGGGGGCGGGTCGGTGCGGTCGCGTGCCCGGATCTTCGCGCACCCGTCAACGTGGGCGAGGACGTAGGTCCCGCGCTGCCACGAGTGCGCGGTGAAGACAGTCACCGGGTCGGGGTAGGAAGGCTGTGCTGCGCGCTGTAGCCGGTGGCGTCGTCGGCGCAGATCGGGCAGAGCTGCGACGGGGGCCGGTGCTGATTGCGGTGCGGCGGTGCGATGCCACGGGGCCCGACGTTGCCGCACGCGGAGCACGGGCCCTGGACGGGGGGCCGTTCGGTCATGCGGGCCCGGCGCAGCTCGATCGCTTCGCGTTGCCGGGCGGCGGCCAGGCGCTGGTTCATCTTGAGACTGTTCACCGGCGCGCCTTGCATGTGGGGCACTCGGTTCCGACGTAGCCGGAAGCCCAGGCGGCGGCGCGGGTGTCGGTGTTGGTCCACGCGGTGACTCCGCAGGCGCCGCGGACTCGCGTCTCTGCGGCGTGGGTCAGGTCGTGGATGATGTCGGAGCGGCCGACGGTGAACGCGCGAGCGTCAACGATTCCGGCGCTCGGCCATGAGGCGGGCACGTTCGGGTGTTGGCGGATGTCTTGAAGGCTCATCGGGTCGGCTCCGTTCCACATCGGCGGTTGCCCATCTCGGCGCAGTTCCATCCGGGTTCATCTTCCTCGGGTTCGGGGTCGGCGCGCGGTCCGTTCGGCGTGTCGATCACGCAGACGCGCTCACCGGTGATGGTGCGTCCGCAGGTCGGGCCGGTCGTGTTCGTTCCCCATGAGGCGCCGACGAAGAGACCGAGCGCGAGGGCTGCGGCGATCCACGCGCCGGCGACGCGGGCGCTCATTCGCTCGGCTCGATCGTGTAGCCGGCGGACTTGAGCGCTTCGACGATGTAGCCCAGGGCGTCACCATCGAACATGACCGCCTCGAGGTCGACGCGGTCGCAGCATCGGGCGATGTTGTCGAGCAGGGCGAGCGCGTCGGCTGCGAGGGTCAGGGCGTCGGCGGCGATCTCTTCGGCGGTGCCGGTTGTCGGCGCGCCTCCGGTGATGCCTTCGAGGTCTTTCGCTAGGTCGATGAGGGCGGCGCCGGCGGGTGTCATTCCGCTAACGGTGTCTGCTGCGGGCATGGTGTCTGTCTCCTTGGGTTGGTGTGGACAGTGAAGCGCACCGCGTCGCCGCGGTGCGCTCGGACTGTCGGCACCTACTCGGGGTGGATCTTGGCGCGGCCGACGTCGTTGCCGTTCAGATCGCGCACAACGCATGTGGGGCCGGCGGGGAGTTGGCCGCGGTCGATGCGGTCGGCGTGGTCGCGCAGGATGCGGGCCAGCTCGGTCTGTCCGTCGTTGCCGTCGTCGGTGAACGCGGCGTTGTCCATGTCAATGGTCAGGGTGTAGCGCATCAGGGCTCCTTGGTGATGGTGACGGGCTCGAAGTAGCGGGCGGCGTCGGCTTCGCTGATCGCTTCGCCGGTGTCGGGGTCGATGTGGCACGAGAGCTGCAGGCGGCAGAGCCAGGCGGACAGCTCGCCGCGGTGGGCGTCGAGGCGACCGAGGTCGTAGTTCAGCAACGTTGAGAGCTGCTGTGCGATGCCGTGCACGATCTCGGATAGCAGGTAGTCGGATCGGATGTCGTCGCGCATCGCTTCGACCAGTGCGGCGAGGCCGGCGGCGGGCGCGAGCCATGATCGCTCTTGGCGGGTGATCGGGCCGCGGTGCCCGGTGCGGATCTCGTAGGCGTAGGCGTCAAGGCAGGCGTTGTGGCGTTGCGCGGTGCGTTCGGTGCCGGGGTCAGCGGCGGCGGGGTCGACGCGGAGGGCGTCGGGGAAGCTGGTGGGCTCGGTCATGGGGTCTGTCTCCTTGCTGGTGCTGTCCGTTGTTGGGCAGGCGGGGCGCCACCGACCCGGGGCCGGCGGCGTCCGGTCTGCTCACACCGGGGCGGGTTCGAGGCTGTCGGGGTGGGCAGGGAACACGGTCACGGGGAACCAGTCGTCCGGGTCGCCGCGGTGGTCGTGGGCGCGGATGTCGCCGTCGGGCTCGATCAGGACCAGGGTCGTCGCGCCTTGCATGCCGGGCCGGAGGATCGTGGCGTATCCGATCACGGCGCCTTGGACGGCGGCGAGGTCGTGCACGGTGCGGACGTGGGTGCCGATGGTGTAGGTCATGGGTGGGCCATCCAGTCGAAGAGGGGGCGGATGCGGTCGACGAGGGCGCGGCCGTCGGCGAGGGCGTCGGCGCGGTGGTTGTAGGTGCGGTCGGGTCGGATGCCGCCGCGGATGCTGGTCCCGTCCTGTACGGCGGCGACGACCAGGCGGTAGGGGTGTCCGTCGTGGTTGGGCCGGAACCCTGGGGCGGGTCCGGTCGCGGTGACGATGGGGGGCAGCTCGTAGCGGTTCATCGGCGAGCGTCCGGGCTCGATGGGGTGCCGCGGTGCTCGCGTAGCTGCATCAAGATCACCGCGAGGTCATTTCCTGCGAGGTAGAGGGCGTCGAGGGGTTCGGGTTCGGGGCGGGGTCGGGCGTGGTGGTTGCGTCGTGGCATCGGTCAGAGTCCTTTGGTGAGGCGGTCGACGGTCTCGACGAACACGAGCCGGGCGTAAGTGAACGTGCTCACGCCTTCGGTGACGTTGACGGTCCGTCCGTCGGGGTAGGTGCGGCGCACGAACCATCCGCCGGCGCCGTCGTGGGTGAGTGTGACGACGTTGTCTGCGATCGTGGCTAGCGCCCGTTGGGTCTGGTGCTGCATCTGCTGTCGCTCCTTGCTGTGCCGGGTCGGTCCCGGGAGGGCACCGCGAACCTGTGGGCTCGTGGTGTCCCCTCGGGATCGGTCAGGCGTGGTCGAGGTAGGCGACGACGTCGCAGTAGGGGTCGGCGGTGGCGTCGGCGCGGTGGTTGGCGCAGGCGTGGAGGTGCACGGGCTCGGCGTTGGGTTCGGTCATCTCGACGCAGACCAGGGCCGGCGCGGTGCATCCGTCCATGTCGCAGGTGTGCTCGGTGGGCTCGTTCATCGGGTCTGCTCCTGGGTGATGGTGAGTGCGTCGACGGTGTGGGGGGGCAGGACGTGCACGCCGTGCGGGTCCCAGAACATGGGCCAGATCATCCAGCCGCAGCCGGCGCAGGGGATGGCGTGGGCGAGCCGGTCGCGGGGTCCGGGCTCGATTTCGGCGTTGGATCCGGTGCACGGCGTCGGGTCAAGGTCGAACATGGGACGGCGGGGCGCCATGCGGGCGGCCTCGGCTTCGATCTGCTGCACGGCGAGCCGGCGCAGCTCGTCGGGGTCGGTGGCGCGGGTGATGCGGTGGCGTGCTGTCGCGGTGCGGCTCATCGGTCAGCCTCGCAGTCAACGACGAACCGGGTGAGGGCGGCACGACCACCACGGGGCCGAGCGTCCAGCCAGCCGGCTGACAGGGCTTCGGCAGCGTCGATGAACTCGACAGCCTCCGCAACCGGCGTAGCAGACCGAGGGAACTCAAGGGCAAGCGCACCCTGCATCCGCCGAGACTCCGCAGCACGAGCAGACCGCTCGACAGGGGTGACGGCAGGACCGTCCGGAACGAACAAACGCTGATCCATCGCAACAGCTCCCAGCTAGGTGAACATGGCAGTCAAGGGACGGTACACCCGAACCCCGGTCTATGTCAACCGCCCACCACCGAACCCACACAACCCACTAACCACGGGACCGAGGCCAACAGCGACCCACCATCCCTGACCACGAACCAAGAAACGAACCCCAACCACCCACCGAAGGGCGTTGCCGCTCGGTGACCCCCACGCTCGGCGCGGTCGGAGCGGGAGGGCACAGAGGCGAGGGCCTGCACATCGGCACGGGGACAGGGATGCGAGGCGGCGGGCGGGCGGCTGGAGCTCGGCGTGCCCACCTCGAGCCCCACCCCCCACGCGCCCCCCAGGGGCCCCAGCCCCCACCTACTGCTCTTCGGCTCTCGGATTTTTGGGGTGTTCGTGGTTTGTTGGTCTACTCGTGTCGTGGGGGTATGGACTGGTGTTCTGTGGGGTGTAATGATTGGTGTATGGCAGATTCCGTGGTGTCTCAGGAAGTGCAGAAGCAGATCTCGGTGAAGGTGCCGTTGCGTGTGTGGCAGTTCTACAGAATGCTGGGGATTCAGGAGGGGGTGACGATGCAGGCGGTGGTCGAGAAGGCTCTCGTCGAGTGGATGGCGGGCGGTGAGGCCCTGTCGGCGATGGTGCGGATGGGGCCGGAGGCCGCTGCAGCTTTTTCGCCTTCGGCGAGAGGTGAAGACGTGGACACCGGCATCCCGGCCGGCGTCTGCGCCGTCGTCGTCAAGGGCTCCGTCGACCCCGGCGGGAATCTCGACGGACGAATCCAGGTGCACTGCGCCGAGCCGCTCAACCCGGACCGGTCCTGCCCCGTCCACGGGTACATCGCCGAGAACATGCGCGGCGAACCTGGTGTGCTGCTCTGCCCCTGGCCGGGCGGGTGCGGCCTCGAAGCGGCCCACGTCGCCGGCGACCAGTACGCCTGCCCCACCCACGGCATCATCCGGTACGTCGGACCCGGCAGCCGGGCCGAGATGATCGACCAGATCGCCACCGAGATCGCGACCCCGAACCAGCTCCTCGAGGAAGCCGAAGCCGCGCTCCTCGCCGAACTCGAGTCCACCCCGCCCACGGTCGCCGAAGCCGAGCAGTCCGCCCGCTCGAAGGCCGTCGCCGAGCTCGCCGCCCGCAAGAAAGCCGCCACCGCAGCACCACCCAAGCGGGCCGGCGTCACCCCCATCCCCAAGGACGGCGCCAAATGATCGCGGACGAACGCAGCAATCAGAAAGTCATCGCCGATTGGATCCGGGTCGTCGCGCAAACCGACGAGACGTTCCCTCTCGACGTCGACGCGTTCTCGTGCCGCATCACCGAAGCTCTCGCCGAAGCCGGCCGATTCCGCGACGACGGACCGTTCTACATCTCCCTCCAAGAACAAGACCAACGGGCCATCTGGTCCGTGATCCCCTGGTCCATCGAGCACCCACGGATCCTCTGCCCCGACTCACGCCTCTTCATCGCCCGCGCCGACGACACCGTCCGCATCATCGACGCACTCGAGGCCCAACGATGACCCCCGAACAGATCATCCGAGGCGTCATCCTTGACCACGACGAGAACTCGGCCACCTCCGACATCGCCGCCGAGATCATCACCGCGCTCGACCACAACGGCACACCCATCAGCAACCGCCAGTACCTCACCGATCTCGAAGCACGGGCACGACGAAACGACGAAGGTGTCGAAGTCGTCGTCCAACCCGTCCTCGAACCCACCGGCCCCCTCCCCATCGACCCCGACGACCCGTGCACGATCATCGCCGAGCACTACCGCCGCTGGCACCACCTCACCCCGTCCACCTGGACCGTCGAACTCATCGACCGACTGTCCGAGATGGGGTACACCATCACCCGCCGTACCGATCACACCGTCACCGCGACCGTCATCGGCACCAGCAGCAACTTCCGCAACAGCGACGGCACGTTCGGGCTCCGCCTCACCTACAACCACGACCACGAACGGCCCCTCCCCGACCACGACCAGACCGTCACCGTCACCTGGAACAACACGCCACCACCCGACGACCTCACCATCGTCCGCCGCTACATCGACCAACTCGTGGCCGTCTACGGCGGCGCCGAAAACCCCGGCGGCGGCGCACCCGGGATCGACACCGTCCGACACGCGCTCGAACGACTCGAGGCCAACCGATGAGCCAGGCCCGAGACATCATTGCCGACGAGTTCGCGTCACCGGCGTCCCTGGCGAACGCTGCGGCGGACGACATCCTCGCCGCCCTCCGCGCCGCCGCCAACGCGTCCCCCACGGACACGATCACTGTGGCCGCCGACGGCACCGTGGGACGGCTGGCCGAGACGAAGAAGACGTGGTGCAGCTACCACGGTGGCGACCGGATCTTCTGCCACAACCCGCTCGACTGCGACGTGTCGCCGCTCTACCGAATCGTGACGCCATGAGCGCCCCGCGCGCACTGCAACCCGGCTGCAAGTACCGCCGACGGAACGCCGCTGCGATGTGGATTCACGTACACGTCACAACGCACGGGGACATCGGTCCCCTGACCGGCGACCAACGGGCCAGATTCGACGCCCTATACGACATCAAGGCGGGGCAATGAGCGAGCCCTACTACAGCGACGAGTCGGTCACGATCTACCACGGCGACTGCCGCGAGGTCATGGCCGACCTGGCCGACGACCTCGTGGACATCACGATCACGAGCCCGCCCTACAACATGGGCTTGTCGCCGGGCGGCAACGGGCGCGGGCTCTACGGCCACACGACGTCCAAGGGCAAGCGGTTCTCTCAGGACGGATACGACGGCGAGACCGACGCCCTGCCGCCCGAGGAATACGACGAGTTCCTGCGCACGACCCTGCTCGACATGTGGCGGCTCAGCCGCTTGGCGGTCTGGTGGAACCACCGCCCGCGCATCGAACACGGGCTACTGAAGGACCCGCTCGGCGGCGTGTTCCCGCTCCCTGTCGGGCAGCGCATCATCCTCGCCCGCCCCACTGGCATCGACGTCAGCCTGCGGCGCTTCGTCACCCGTCAAGAGCACCTGTATCTGTTCGCCAAAGACGGCTTCCGCCTGACCGATCACGCGACGTCTGGCATGGGCGACGTGTGGCCCATGCCGATCCCACCGAAGGGCGAGCACCCCGCGCCGTTCGACCTCAGCGTGCCCGCTCGTTGCATCGCAGCGACAGCCGACGTCGAGCTGATCCTTGACCCGTTCTGCGGGTCAGGCACGACGCTACGGGCCGCCAAGGATGCGGGCCTGAGGGCTACGGGTATTGAGCGTTCTGAGCGGTTCTGCGAGATGGCTGCTGAGCGGTGTGGCGGCCCCGTGCGTGTCCTAGCTGACGGCTTCGACTTCGGAGGCGCCGCATGATCCCCGACCAGGAACACACGCAGCGGGTCGCCCAGGCCCTCGCCGACGCCGCCATGCACGACGGCCAACCCGCGCCGCCCGTCGCCGAGCTCGAATCGGCGCTCGGTCGCATCGCCGCGCAACAGGCCCGCAACCTGCTCGCCGACGCGGGTCCGTTGCTGCGGGCGCTTGCCGACGTCCCCGAGACGCCCGAGGAGGCGACGTGAGCACGGCTGCCGAGAATCGCGAGCGGGACCGTTACGGCCGCGCCATCTTCGCCGCACACGAAGTCCCGCCGGTTGACGCTGGTCTGTCGTTGTGGCGGGGCGGCATCACCAAGGACTACCCGCCGAACCCAGGCAACCAAGTGGGCGGGTGCCACCCGACAGAGAAGCGACGGCGCCCATACGCCGAGTGCTTCCACGGTTGGGTGCGTTCGTTGGACTGGTGGATGCATTGCGCCGACTGCCATCCCGCGCCCGAGCCACGCTGCCCCCGGCATTCCGCCTACCCGCAGCCGTGCGCAGTGTGTTCGTTTGGTTCCGACCTCGCCGCCACCCTGACGCCGTACGTCCCCGCCACCCCCCGCTGCGACGTCTGCGGCCGTGCCGACGACGACCTGCACCGGGAACACCCATGATCCGCTTCCTCGCGCTGCTCTGGTCCTGCGCCATCGGATCGTTCATCGTCATCGTCTGCCTTGAGACCATCTGCAAGATCGCCGCCCGAGTGAGAGACTGGTTCCGATGATCCGCGCATGCGTCGGCCCGAACGGAGAACAAGGCGTCTGCTGGGAAGACGCCACCGGCAACCGCGACACTTGCCACACCGTCGACCCGGCCCTCGAAGGCGCCGAACTCGACGCCGCGAAGGCCGAAGCGGTCCGTCTCGCTGCGAAAGACGGCAACCGCGCCGCCGGCCACGGCGACCCGAGAATGATGCGCGACGGATGAGCGCATCCCTGCGGCACGAACGGGAGACGCCGTGAACGACGAAGACAAGCTCGCAATGGGCTGGATAGCGAACGCCCTGCTGTCGTCCGTGCTCGTCGGCAACCAGTGCGACGCCGTGAAGGCACGGTACGAGCGCATGAAGAACCTGCAACCCGGCGACCTCGTCTTCGAGGCATCGACCTGGGGGCGCCTGGCTCGCGATGTCGACCTGACCAGCGACCTGTGGGACGGCCAGTTCGTGCGCTACCTGCGCACCGAGGTCGAGACGGATGGCGACTGGTCCGAGACCGTCTACGTCTGCGCCAACCCTGACGGCACTGAGTTCCGGTGGACGAACGCGAGCCTGTGGGCGATGCCTGAGGGCCCGCGGTGGTCTGCGCCATGACCGCCCCGTGCGCCCACCCGAACACCCGCGAGCGCACCTGCAAGCACTGCGCACAGCCGATCGCCAAGATGTGCTGCCAACGCGATGACGGCCAATGGCGTCACCTCGCGACCGGGTACATGCACTGCGACCCGACCGATCCTGACTTCACCGCGGCGCCCCGCCGGCTCCCCGCCATCTTCCGAAAGACCACAGGATGATGCCCACCGGCTTCCACGTCATCACCTCCGAGCACGCACCGAAGGACCACACCTACTTCATCAACCCGGCGGGCCTCATGCACGGCGGACTACTCCTCGCCGACTGGCTCCGACTGTGCGACATCCTGATCGGGTACGACATCCGTTGGTACGATTCCCGCAACCACACGGAGGAACCATGACCGCAACCCCGATCTACTACCTCGACGCAGTGATGGACGGCGCCAGCCCCGTCGACCGGCGCGTGCACCGCTCCGGCCCCTACGCGACACGCGACGAGGCGCTCGAGGCCGGCGACGTCGAAGGCATCGAAGCGTTCAAGATCGACGAGGTCTTCATCCCCGGGCATCTCGTGGCCGAACCCGAGACGAAGAAGACCCCCGCGAAGAAGACCACGGCGAAGCGATGAGCGACGGACCCGACGACGGCACGGTCATCGACGGCGCCCACGTCTTCGGGTCCCAGCTCGCCAAGGAAGCCGCCCTCGTTGGCACCGCCCGGGCCCGCGCCGATGCCGAAGAGCGACGCGCGTGGGCGCTCGAACGCATCGCTGTCGCGGCGGAGATCGTCGACGCCTACGACCAGGAGTGGATCTCGTCACCGAAGCGGCTCTCCAAGCTCTTCAAGTCCGCGGCGTCGAAGGTCGCGCTCGACGTACTCCGCGGTGAGATCGTCGTCCAGAACGCATCGCAGGCCGCCGCCGTCATCACCGCGTTGGTGAACGCCGGCCGGCTCGAAGCAGGCGAGCACACCACGTCGAACGCCGAGATCACGACCCAGGAACGCGAAGAGTCGATCAAGGAACTGCTCCTCGAAGCAGACCGGCGCATCGAAGCCGCCGGCCGCGCGTCCGGCGCCCAGGTCACGCCCCTGTCGTCGTGATCGTCCGGCTCACCGACGAACAGCTCGAGCAGCTCACCGAAGACGAGCTCGACGCGTACCACGCGTACCTGTCCGAAGTCATCGGCGGGTGGACGCTCACCGAGAAGCAGCAGTGGGCCGAGGACCTCACCCGGCACTGTTTCTTCGTCGGCTACGGCGGCGCTGCCGGCGGCGGGAAATCGGACTGGGGTCTCTACCACATCTACCACCTGTGCAAGAAGATCCCGAGGGTCCGCGTGCTCGTGTTGCGCACCAAGCTCCCCGAGTTGAAGCGGTCCCTGATCGCCCGGTCACTCGAGAAGTTCGACCACTCCGTCTGCCAGTACAAGAAGTCCGACAAGGAGTGGCAATTCCACAACGGATCGGTGATCGAGTTCGGCTATCTCGACACCGACGACGACGTCTACCAGTACAAATCCGCGGAGTACGACTGCATCTTCATCGACGAAGCAACCGAGATCGCCGAGTTCGGCTGGCGCTACCTGATGTCGCGTATCCGCATCCCGACATGGCGCAAAAAGCTCGGGTCGTGGCCCCACATGATCCTGTGCACCAACCCCGGCGGGCCCGGCCACGCCTGGTTCAAATCGAACTTCGTTGAAGCCACCAACCACGGCACGAAGCTCGCCGAGATCCGGTTCACCGACCCGCTCACCGGTTCCCCGATCGTCGACCCGGTCACCCGCGAACCGTACGTCCGGCAGGTCGCGTTCGTGCCCGCCTACGTGTGGGACAACCCGCACATGCCCGACGAGTACCGGCTCAACCTCCTGTCGCTCGACGAGACCGAGATGCGTCAGCTCCTCTACGGCGACTGGGACGTGTTCGCCGGCCAGTTCTTCGGGGAATGGCGCCGACCGATCCACGTCGTCCGCCCGTTCATCATCCCGACCGACTGGACCCGTGTCCGCGCCCTCGACTACGGGTTCCGGAACCCGTACTGCTGCCTGTGGGCTGCGATCGACCACGACTCGAACGCGTGGATCTACCGCGAGACCTACCACGCCGGCATGACCGCGCCACAGCAAGCCGATCAGGTCGTCGCCGCGTCGAAAATGCTCAACGCGCGCGGCCAGGAGATCCCCGAGAAGTTCCAGTTCACGAACGCGGACCCGGCGACGTTCAACAAGGAAGGCTCCGGGCTCTCGATCGCCCAGCAGTGGGCCGCCCGCGGTCTCCTGGTGCGCAAGGCGAAGAACGCGCGCATCGACGGCTGGTCCCACGTCCGTTCGTACATCACCCCGTACGAGACGCCCGAGTGGGACGAGTACGAACAGGCCGACGTGATGCGCGCCCGACTCCGTGTGTTCCCGTCGTGCACCAACCTGATCCGCCAGGTCCCCAACCAGATCCACGACGACGTCAACGTCGAGGACCTCAAGAAGAACGACGACGACCACGCGTGCGACACGCTCCGCTACCTGCTCATGGGGCTCCCCAAGGTGCCGAAACGTCACCTACGCGAGAAGCCGAAGAGCCCCGACGAAGAGGTGTGGGACGAGTACCGGCGCATCGCGTCGCAGGGCCGCAAGGCCGCCCATCCCGTGCTCGGCGCCGTCTGACGCGGTACCCTCCGGGCATGCAACTCGTCGACTCGCCCGCGCTGCAGCCCGGCCACTGCGTCGTCACCCGCACCTCGACCGGACCGTTCGTCGACACCGGCATCGACTTCGACGACCTCCCCACGTACGGGCGCCTGTACCTGTCGAAGGACATGATCGTGACCGCCGCCGGCCTCTTCTTCGACATGGTCCCGGCCGAGAGGCTCACCGCCGCCCAGGACCAGCTCGCCGGCGCGCTCGAACGCATCGCCGAACTCGAAGCGCAGACCGCCGCCTACGACGACGTCCGCGCCGCGCTCGGAGCGATCGCCGAGATCGTCAACGCGGAGCCCGACGTCGACGATGACATGCTCGACGAGCTCGCCCTGCTCATGCCCCCGCCCGACACGGTCGCCGGGATCATGGAGTGGGTCGACGCCGACCCGACCGAGGCTGACGTCCGCCGTCTCGTCGCGGTGCACGTCGAGAAGCGCAAGCCCGAGCATGAGCGCCGCAAGGGCGTCATGGGAATGGAGCCATCGTGACCGCACCCGACAACAGCTACCTCGACCGCCCGTACCCGCACGCCGACCCGTCGACCCGGTCGGCCGACCGTGCGACGCGGCTCGGCGAACGGCAAGGCACCCCCGGCACCAACGGCGGGCCTGTCGCGAACCCGTCCGTGGCCGACTCCCAGGACCGCCCCAAGAACAGCCCCCGGGCCAGGGAGTCCGACGAGACGTTCATGCTCGAGCACTGATGGGCGAGCACCTCGTGGACATCGTGCTCATCGTCGTCGCCGTCCTCCTCGCCGCGCTGCTCGTGTTCATGGTCGTCGAGAACCGGCGCACCACCCGCGACGTCTGCGCCGCGCTGTACGTCGAGCACCAGATGCTCCTCAACGCCGCGGTCGCGCAGACCCCCAAGGACTTCGGGATCCTCAAGAAGCTCGACCGCGAGCAGCCCGCTCCTCGCAAGTCGGACCGGCCCGTGTTCAAGAACAACGCCGAGTACGACGCGTGGATCCGTGACGACCTCGAACGCATGGGCCTCGACCCGTCCGCGCTCGACGACGCACTCGCCGGGGCCGACGTCCAAGCCCGGCCGGACGCTGACCTGCCGATGAGGCCCCACGGTCTCTGATGGACGCGTCCGAACCGGACTTCAACGACGACCCGGCCGGGTGGGTGCGTTGGCAGTGGGAACGCTGCGACACCGCGCTCGCCCGGCAGCGCCGCGACTTCTGGCTGAACCTGTCGTTCTTCGAAGGTGACCAGTGGGTCGTGTGGAACGACCAGTCCCGCGAGGTGACCGAGCTCGCCCGCCGCAACGACGACGACCGGGTCCGTCTCACCGCGAACCGGATCCAGCCGAACCTCATCAACCTCCTCGCGAAGTTCATGCGCCGCGAGCTCGGCTTCGAAGTCCCCGCCGAAGCGTCGGACGATTCGGCGATCTCGGGGGCCCGGCTCGCCGAGCACATCCTCGAGGCCACCTACACCGAGCAGATGTGGTCCTTGGCCCGGATCGAAGGGATGCTCAACGCGTTCCTCGGGGGGACGTCGTTCATCGCTGTCGAGTGGGATCCGTCGGCCGGTGAGCAGCTCTCCCACGACCCGGAAACGGGGAAGGTGATCGGGACCGGCGACATCCGGCTCGAGGCGCTCAACATCGCGGAGGCCGCGCTCGAGCCGGGCACCGCGAATCACAAGGACGCCCGGTTCTGGATGCGATGCCAGGCGTATCCGCCGAAGCAGATCCAAGAGCGGTACGGGCTCGATCACGAACCTGACGCGGACGCTGCCGGCAACGCCGGGTCGTTGCAGCGGAAGTTGTGGTCGCAGCGCGGGTTCGCGGCGAACGTGCCGATGGCGCTCGTGTTCACGTACTACGAGCGGCCCACGAAAGCGAACCCGAAGGGCAAGTACGCGGTCGTGTGCAACGACGAGTGTCTCGTCGACCGGCCGTGGCCGTTCCCGTTCAGCGACCGGCTCAACATCTACCCGTTCCGGCAGACCCCGCTCCCGGCGAAGTGGTACGGGCACACGATCGTCTCCGACGCCCTCCCGTTGCAGGCCGGGTACAACCACTTCCTGTCGCTCATCCACGAGCACATGAAGCACGCCGCGAACGCCCGGCTCGCGATCCCCAACGACTCCGGTGTCGACGTCGAAGACCTCTCCGACCGGCCCGGCGAAGCTCTCCTCTACGACGGCCAAGCCTCGCAGGCGCCGCACTGGCTGCAGCCCGCCACGATCGACCGCAGCATCGTCGATCACGGCAACCGGCTCGAGGAGAAGATCGACGACCTCATGTACGTGCACGACATCTCGCGCGGTGAGGCGCCCGGGGACCGCAACTCGGGTCTCGCGCTGTCGGTGCTCGCCGAGAAGGACGAGACGCCGATGGCCGTCATGTCCGAGGATCAGGCGACCGGGTGGTCCGAGATCGGGACGATGGTCCTCAAGATCTACGAGAAGAAGGCGATCGAGCCCCGCGACGCCGTCGTGCTCTCCGACTCCGGAGTCCCCGTCCAGCGGAAGTGGACCGGCGTCATGTTGCGCGGCCAGACCCGGGCGAAGGTGCCGTTGCAGAACGTGATGCCGCACTCGAAGGCGGCAACGCAAGCGTGGATCATGGACCTCATCCAGAAGGCCCCCACCGCGATCCCGTTGAACCCGGCTTTGCTCGCGAAGCTGCTCGACCTCCCGAACGTGTCGATGTTCGAGGAGATGGTCGACGGCGACACGTCGCAGGCCCAGCGCGAGAACGCGCTCATGGCCTCCGGTGAGGTGCCGTGGCTCGGCGACAAGCCGTTCCCCGTCGAGTGGGACAATCACGCGATCCACATCGCCGAGCACAACCGGTTCCGGAAGTCGCCGGCGTACATCAACGCCGGGCCCGACGTCCGCCAGATCGTCGACATGCACGTCCAGGCCCACGAACGCATGAACCTCATGCAGGTCATGCAGCAGGCCCAGGTCAACGCGCAGGCGCCCGGCATGGGCGCGCTCCCCCAAGGCGACGCACCTCCCGGGTCGATGGTCCCGCTCCCCGCGGGCACGTCGAACCCGACAGCCCCCCCGCCGAACGGCATCCCGCCGGCGGCACCACAGGCCGGCCCCCCGGCGTAGGAGCATCATGGGATTCCTCTCACAAGACCAGAAGGGCGCCGCGAACGACCGGCTCAAGAGCATGGGCATGGGCGCGCCCGGCGACATGCCGCCGATGGACGCCCCGCCGGCGGCGGACCCGCTCGACATCGCCATGCAGATCGGCGACCTCGCGAACCAGCTCGTCGACGCCATGTCCGGCGAAGAGCAGGCCGAAGGCGAACCGATGGCGACGCCGACCGGCGACATGAGCCCGCCGCCACTGGCGTAGTCCACAAGATCCACAGCAACATCCACAAGGGAGCGGTACCCACCATGAAGCGCACACGCACCTGGCTTCGACGCCAGACCTCAGCACTGACCATGCACCTCGCGATCCTCGGGTCGTTGGGTGTCCTCGCCGCGACGATGGCGAAGTCCGACATGGGGGCCGGTGGTGGCGCGCCCGCCGCCGCCCCTCCTGCAGCACCGCCCGACACGGGAGGGTCCACCCCGCCGGCGCCGGCCGCCCCGCCTCCTCAGCAGGAGTCGGCGCCGGCGGGGAACCGTCCCCTCGAGGAATGGTCGCCGCAGGAGCTCGCGGCGCACGCCCGGAAGCTGCAAGAGGAGAACGTCAAGTACAAGGACCGGTTCCGGCCGTGGGAGGAGACGTTCGGCGGGATCCGCCAGGAAGACGTCGACGACTTCCGCGGGTTCGTCGGCGACATCATGTCCCGTGACCCGCAGCGCATCGAGAAGGCCGCGGCGTGGATGCGCCAGAACCTCGACCAGCTCTCCCCCGCGCAGCAGGCCGCCGTGCAGCAGGCCGCCGACGCCGCCGCGCCGGCCGGTGAGGAGTTCGACCCGTACGACCGGGCGTCGATCGACAAGATGATCGAGGAGCGCGCCGCGGCGATCGTCGACGACCGTCTCAGCGCCCGCGAGCAGCAGCAGCAGGCACAGCAGCAGCAGACGCAGATGATCGCCGACATGAACGAGTACGCCACGAAGCTCGGCAAGGATCTCGGCATCCCCGACTTCGCGGACCCGAAGTCGCTACTATCCAAGACGTTGTACCTCACAGCACACGAGGACCCCGAGCTCCAGTCGATCACTGACTGGAAAGAGCGCCTGTCGGCAGCGGCCGACAAGGTGCACATGCAACGGGCAGCGTGGGCCGCGGAGTACCTCAAGTCCAAGTCAGAGGATGCGGACACACCGACGACACCGCCAGCGGGCGAAGCGCCGTCAGGAAGCAAGCCCCCCGCCACGTTCGAAGACGCGAGGAAGTCGGCTCTCAGCCGGCTCTCGAAGTCCGAACCGGGGACCTGACCACCCCTTCACACCACACGGAGACCTCGATGTTTCTCATCGCTCTCGCCGTCGTCATCGCGTTTTTCGCCGCCTGGATCCTCCTCGCGCGCGGCAACGTGGCTGGCGACCGGCTCCGCTTCATCCTCGCCGGTTCCGACATCGGCGCCCTCGACCTGGCCGCCGCCGACGCGGTGCTCAAGGACGACTACAAGGCGCCCGTCGTGGACCAGCTCAACAACGCCAACGTCATGCTCGCCATCGTCGAGGCCAACACCGAGGACATCGTCGGCCGCCGGTTCATGCAGCCCCTCCATGTGGGGCGCAACTCCGGTGTCGGCGCCCGCGCCGAGAACGAGACGCTCCCCGCTGCGGGCAACCAGCAGTACGAGGACGTGTTCGGGCCCGTGCGCTCGATGTACGCCCGCATCCAGCTCTCGGGGCAGACCATCGCCGCGATGCGCAAGGACCGCGGCTCGTTCATCCGGGCCCTCGACCCGGAGATGCAGGGCGCGACCGAGGACGCGACCCGCGACTACTGCCGGCAGGTGTGGGGCACCTCCGACGGCAAGATCTGCGGCGTCAACACCGTCAACTCGACGACCCTGACCCCGTCGGGGATCCGCCAGGACCAGCTCCGGCACCTCGACGAAGGGTTCCTCGTCGACATCGGCACGACCGCCGACCCCGACTCGCTCGCCTCGGGCCGCGAGGTCGTGTCCGTCGACTACGACGCCGGCTCGTTTGTGATCTCCGGTGCCGCGGTCAACGTCACCGCGGGCACGCACTTCGTGTCCCGGCACGGCGCCGGCGGCACGAGCACCCAGTCCGGCAACCCGGGCGACGGGCAGCGCGAGCTCACCGGCCTGCAGACCCACGTCTCCGCGACGGCGACGGACCACACGCTCGCGGTGGCGACCGAGCCCCGCTGGGCGTCGACCGAGTGGGCGAACTCGGGCACGAACCGGGCGATCTCGGAGAACATGGTCTCGAAGGCGCTCATGCGCGCGAGCATCAAGTCGGGCGGGTTCGTGAACCTGCTCATCTCCGGCGACGGCGTGTACCGCGCCTACGGCGAGCACCTGTCCACCCTCAAGCGGACGATGAACGAGATCGACCTGCCCGGCGGCTACACAGGCCTGTCCCACGCCGCCGTCATGCAGGGCCGCAACAAGAAGGGCTCCAAGCAGGCGCTGTGCTGGGACCAGGACTGCCCCGACAACCGGCTCTACGGGCTCACGACCGCCGACTTCACGATGTACGTGATGCAGGACTGGGAGTGGATGGACAAGGCCGGCGCCACGCTCGTCCAGGTCGCCGACACCGACGCCTACTCGGCGACGCTCAAGAAGTACGCCGAGTTCGCGTGCAAGCGGCGCAACAGCCAGTTCGTCATCAAGGACCTCGCCGAGGCCTGATCGGCACGACATCTCGAGGGGTCGCCGGTCCGCTTAACCGCTCCCGCCGGCGGCCCCCGAGAGCAAAGGAGCAGTCATGGCAGGTCTCACCATCGCCCTCGTCGACGCCGGGGAACCGGACGAACGATGGGGCCAGAAGAAGGTCGTGTTCGCGACCGTCACGTTCGACTCGTCGTACCCCACCAACGGCGAAGCGTTCGACGCGATCGCGAAGTCGTCGCTCGGCATGACCGAGGTCTTCGCCGTCGTCCCGTGCGGCGGCGCGATCAACGTGCAGTACGTGAAGTCGACCGGGAAGCTCAAGGCCTTCTGGGTCGACACGTCCACCGACGGCGCCGTCATGGCCGAGGTCGTCGACACCACCGATCTGTCGGCGCAGACCATCACCTGCCTCGTCATCGGCCGATGATCGACACCGCCCACGGGCTCCTCGACGGCACACGTGCCACCGTCAGCAACGACGTGTGGGACATCGAACGGCGCATCAAGGAAGGGGACCCAGCCATCGGCTGGGTCGGGGACCCCTCGATGGGCCTGTTCGTCGACGTCGAGGAGTACGTGGGCGGGATCATCAACTTGCAGTACGGGTGGTTCGAGGTGTGGGGCATCGACGCCGCCGGCGAGCCGTACCTCGCGTGGACGGGCCCGCAACTCGACCAGCGGGTCCTCGAGTCGCTCCGTGACGGGCACTGGTCGAACGGCAACGCCGCCGACCGGGTCATCAAGACGAACCTCGACCGGCAGGCCGCGAAGGCGAAGGTCGAGAAGGACCGCCGCGAGGAGACGCTCGACAAGCTCCACTTCGCTCTCCGTCAGGGCGCGGGCGCCCACTATGGCGGACTGACCAAGAGGTTCTACTGATGCAGATCATCGGCATGGGCGCACCCCTCGTTGTCGCCAACCACGCGAAGTACACCGACTGGGTCGACTTGCAAGGCCTCGTCGTCGCCGGCATCTTCATCCCCGACATCACCGGGACGAAGCTCACGTTCGAAGCGATCCCGAAGCCCAACACCGACCGCAAGCCCGTCCTCGCCGACACCGGCTACCCGGTGTGCGTCGCTGCCACGGGCGTCGCGCTCGAGTACACGATCGCGGACAACACGTTCCTCCAAGTGCCAGTCGAAGCGTTCCTCGGGGTCCGCTGGCTGCGCCTCAAGTTCACGACCGATCAGGTCGCTGACATCACACCCATCCTGCAAACCACCACCTGGGGAGCATGAGCCATGCCTGACGCCTACATCACCGGACCCGACGAGGTCGTGTTCTCGTCGAAGACCATGAACGACGCGTACGACCGCATCCAGATCATGGGTGATGGCCGGATCAAGACCGGGGACGGCACCGCCGCACCCGCCGTGTCGCTCATCCCCGCCGCGACCGCGTCCGCGTACACGCAGACGTACAGCACGGCGGCGCGCACCGTGCCGGCCGCTGTCGCCGCGATCACGGGCGGCGAGTCGCCGACCGAAGCCGAGCACAACGCGCTCGTCGCCGACGTCCTCGCGCTCAAGAAGGTCGTGAACGCGATCATCGACGACCTCCAGGCCCGCGGCATCGCCGGCTGATGGCACCGCCGAACAGGCGGCTTCAAGAGAACCCGACGCTCGCCGAAGCCGGCCGCACCCTCGCCGACACCGACATCGTTGTCGTCGTCACCGACCCTGACGGCGACCCGGTCGATGTGCGCGTCCCCGTCGGTGATCTACCCGGTGGCGGCGGCGGCGCGTCGGACGCCGCTGATGTCACCTTCACCCCTGCGGGGACGATCTCGTCCACTGACGTACAGGCCGCGCTCGAGGAGCTCGACAACGATGTGGTGGGCGCGCAGGACGATGCCTCCACCGCGATCTCCGGTCTCGCCGCGCATCTCGCCGACACCTCCGACGCCCATGACGCCTCAGCGGTCTCTTTCGTCCCTGGGTCGGGTATCGCCGCCACGACGGTGCAGGAAGCGGTTGAGGAAGCGAAGAACGACGCTACGGCCTACGCCGACTCAGCGATCTCGACGCACGCCGCCGCCACTGACCCACACGGCGACCGCGCCTACGCCGCTGGGCTCGTCGACGACCTCTCTGGCGTCACCAACGCCGCCACGGCCCGCACCAACCTCGGCGTCGGCACCGCCGCCACCCTCGCTTCCGACACGGACGGCACACTCGCCGCGAACAGCGACACCGCGGTGGCGACGCAGAAGGCGACGAAGACGTACGCCGACACGAAGCTCTCGACTTCGACCGCTGCTGCCACCTATCAGACGATCGCGCTCGCGGCGACGAAGGCCACGACCACTGACCTGATCGACGCCAAGGGCGACCGGCTCATCGGGTCCGCTGACAACACCTTGGTGCGGAAGGCGGCGCCGTCGAACGGCAAGTTCGGCGTGGCCGACTCTGCGCAGTCCGACGGGTGGAAGGACATCGACCTTCCCTGGCACCTCTCGATCGACCCGGTGCGCGTGCCCGCGTTCTCAACGGTCGGCGGCACCATCGCAGCCTGGGCCACCTACTACCAATTCTCCGCTCTCAACGATGAGGTGGTCTACAACGTCCAGCTTGGCCCCGGCACCTGGACGTTCGGACTGTGGCGCACCATCTTCACGAGCTACGGGATTCTGACGGTCACGCTTGACGGCACGACCATCGCCACACTCGACAACTACAGCGCAGGATCAGTCAACCCCGGCCAAGTGCTCACTACCGGTATCGCCATCACGGCCCCCGGTGTCTACGCCCTCAAGCTCAAGACGACCGGAAAGAACGCCAGCAGTTCGGCCTACAACCAGCGCCTATGGGCGATCGACTTCACGAGGACCGCATGATGTCTGACATCGACGCAAGCCAAGCCGTGACCACGACGACCCGTCGCAACAGCGACGGCACCGCGTTCGTAGTGACCTGCGACCCGCTCGGAAAGGTGCTCAGCGAGGATGTCGCACCTGACACTGTGCCGTCAGAGCCGACCGACATCGAGCGACTGGCGGCTGTTCTGGTCGACAAGACCGGGATGACAGACGAGGAAGCCGCCAAGGCCCTCGGTGTCGATGCCGCGCGGCTGACCAAGGCGCGAGAACGCGTCTCGGAAGCCGTGACCGACGCCGAACCCGTCAAGCGCTGACGCGTCCGATTCTGAACAGGAATGAGGCAGCCATGACGCTCGTGTGTCTCGAGTACGCACCCAACGACGACGACACGCTCCGATACCTGTCGAACGACGGATCGATCTACGTCCCCAACGACGCGTTGCCGTGCTCGTTCCCGCTGTGCGGCGAATCGCTGATATGGGAACCGTCGGCGACAGCGACCGTGACGGTAGGGACAGCGACCGTCACCATCACGGATTGCTGACCGAGGGTAGGCTCGGCCTATGTCCGACACGCTCCTGACTGGCGCCGGCGTCACGTTCACCGTCGAGTTCCGCAACTCGGCGGGCACGCTCGTCGACCCGGTCGTAGTCACGTTCCGACTCGACCCGCCCGCCACGAGCGCCACCGACTACGTGTACGAAACCGACGACGAGGTCGTGCGCGACAGCCTCGGCATCTACCACGCCGACTTCACGCTCGACGACGGTGGCCGGTGGCGGTGGAAGTGGACCGGTGACGACGTCGCCGTCACGCAGGGCTACATCGACACGACCGACCCGGAGATCTGAGCATGGACCGAGACACCCTCGTAACCGCCGTCCGCAACCGTTGCGGGATCCCGACCGACGACGGGCTGTTCCCCGACGCTGTCATGGTCCTCCTCGTGAACCAGGCCGTGAAGAAGGTCGGCACCGAGTACGAGTGGCCGTGGCTCGAGACGACCGAGACGATCAACTCGGCGAACGGCACGTCGGTCTACAGCGTCGCCACCGGGTACGTGTCGACCGTGACGATCTTCGCGTCGGGCGTGCAGCCGTTGAAGCGCATCGACATCGAAGAGGCCGACTGGTGGGGCACCACGAACACGGGCACCCCCAAGGCGTTCGCGGTCGCCGGCCGGCAGATCCGCATGGTCCCCACCCCGTCGTCGACGGTCGCGTACACGCACCGGTACGTCGCTACCGAGATCGACCTCGCTTCGGGTGCGTCCGTGCCGCTCGCTCCTGAGCCGTGGATGAACTGCATCATCGAGTACGCCGCCTATCTCGCGTTCCGCCGGTCGCAGAACCAGCCCGAGGCCGGTGCCGCGAAGGCCGCGT